>OFRO01000006.1_pt1 | contig 65004 bp, 91 predicted proteins | sample 1543091 | NCBI WGS metagenome assembly OFRO01 (sample SAMN07774217, study PRJEB24372) | wastewater metagenome | isolation source: Exp Tend NO 10WW | collected 2016-02
GTCGGTTTCTTTACTCGTCTTACGCCGGCTCGCTCTCAGTGCGTGACTCGCTCAAGGCCAGGCGCATAATTCAATCTGCTTGGTATCACGAGCTGTGGGGCGACGCCTTTGAGTTGTGTGGCGACCAGAACGCCAAGCTTCGGTTTGAAAACAGCAAGACTGGTTATCGGCTCGCGACTAGCGTCGGCGGTCTGGGCACGGGCGAAGGCGGCGACATCGTGGCGGTCGACGACCCGCACAACGTGCAGGAAGCTGAGTCTGAGGCGGTGCGCACCTCGACCGTCGACTGGTGGTCGGCGACGATGAGCACGCGCGTCAACGACCCTGAGACCGGCGCCTTCGTCATTATCATGCAGCGTGTGCATGAAGGTGACGTCACTGGCTTTGAACTCAAAGAACGCGCCGATGACTTCAAGAGCCAGCTGGGCGAGTGCGTGCACCTCTGCCTGCCTGCCCGGTTCGAGGTAGCGAGGCGTTGCGCGACATACGTCAACGGGGTCAAGTTTTTCGAAGATCCACGCACCAAAGAGGGTGAGTTGCTCTGGCCTGAGCGTTTCTCTGATCGAGCAGTCAAGACACTTGAAAAGAAGTTGGGTGAGTACGGCGCGGCTGGCCAGCTGCAGCAGCGCCCGGCGCCGATTGGAGGCGGCCTCCTCAAGCCCAAGTTCGTGCGGCTCTGGCCGGCAGAGAAGAGCTTGCCGCGGCTAGTGCACGTCATCCAGAGCTATGACACAGCCTACACAGAAAAGACGACAGGAGACCCCACGGCGATGCTCGCCCTGGGAGTCTTCGAGCACCGCGGTCAGCATCGCGTGTTGCTGCTGGATGCTTGGCAAGAGCACCTCCACTACCCAGCACTGCGGAAGCGCGCGAAGGAGGACTTCAAGGCTTGGTATGGCGATGACGACTCGGGCGCCTACGCGACAAAGATTGTGGTCGAAGAGAAATCATCAGGCCAGAGTCTGCTGCAGGACTTGAGGCTGGCCAACCTGCCGGTGTTTGCCTACAACCCAGGCCGGGCCGACAAGGTGGCGCGCGCCGAGGTCGCGGCGCCGTACCTCGAGGCGGGGCTGTTCTACATGCTTGAGTCTAAGCAGGACCCAGGGATGGCCGTTAGTTGGGCTAGGTTCGTGCTGAAGGACTTCGAGGGTTTTCCAAACAGTGACGACGACCACTCGGTCGATTGTTTCACACAAGCAATCATCTACCTGCGCGACGCGGGCTTTCTCCGTATCGATGCGATTGATATTGAGGATGAAGAAGACTATGACACAAAGAGACGTGGCAATCCGTATGCTCGGTAGCAAGAGAATCTACGCCACTAAAGACGAAGCTTTTGTGGCGTTGGAGAAGAAGCGCCGTGAAGTAGCGGCACAACTCCACGATCAAATTGCGCAGTTGACTGCCCAGTTGCGACAAAACAAGATTGATTTTGAAGCCGAGGCCGCCCGCGTGCAGCGCTTCTATGAGAACTTGGACAGGCGTGCCGAGCTGGAGGCTGACATGGCAAACCCGCCGGCAGAAGTGCTGGTGCCTGGGGAGGTGACTGATGCCGCAATACTACAGACCTGATTTAGGCAGGCTCACAGGCGCTGCGCACGTAGCTGCTGAAAAGCGGCGGCTGGCCTCACTTACGCCCGAGGAGCGTGCGGCCCGTGAAGCCCAAGAGGCCCGCGAAGACGTGCGCGCGACTAATGAGTTCGCCGTGCTGGGCGCAAACGCAGTCGGACTCACGCCGCTGGGGCTCACCATGCTGCGTGATCTCTGGACTGAGCGAAAGCCTTTCGAAGCTCCACCACTTGGCACATATGACTGGTGGGTTGAGAAGCTGGGTGGCAATCTCGCCGATCCAGAGTTGCAAGCGCTCGACGAGAAGTATGCGGTTTTACAGCTGCCACTCATGGCAGCCAGCGCTCCGGCGCTCGTTCGTGGCGCGAAGCACGGCGCGAAGTGGCTTGGTCGCACGGCGCGTGAGAAGTTGCCAGAGATGACGACCAAGGCTTTGGGCAAGCTCGGCCCGCTGCAGGCGATGACGCCGCTGTACGCTGTTAAACCGAAGGGTGGTGATTGGTTCGGTCAGAATCTCGACGATTATATCAATGAGGTCAACTTCAACCGTCTGGGGATTGACAATGAACCGATGGATAAAGCACTCAGCGCGTGGAATAACAAGCAGTTGAAGCGCTGGGTGAAGACCTACCTAGGCACGGCTGAAGACCCACTGCTCGAGTTGGAGCGCCGCGGTGAGCTGCCATTTTCTCTCGAGTCTATGGAGAACTACCTCGACTCGACATTCGCCAAAGAACACCAGCCTCCGATAGATGCGGGCGGCACCATCCACCACAGATTGACTGGCCGGCGGCGACGGACGCCGTATGAGCAGTTCGCTGACTCACTAGTTTTGCAAAACAAGGGTGGGAACCTGCTCAGCAATCACCCGTGGAGTCCTTTCAGCATAGATGAGATACAGCGCTATTACAAGCAGGGCTTTCCGATGGGTAGCTTCAGTGATGGTGAAGAGTACGCCAGAGCCAAGAAGGATTGGTTTATAAATCAACCATCCGAAGAACAGTGGGATTTTAAACACGATTTGGAAGATGTTGAACTTCCAAAGCAGCATGAGCACGTCTACAAAGACCCACACAAACTGCTCTACGATACGAGGATTGATTTTAATGAGTGGGACCCACTCCAGATAGCTCACATCAATGACTATCTGGAGCAGCACTACACGCCTGAGCAACTCGCGCGCATCTCGTTCCCAGAAGCAGCGCGCGGCACTGCGTTGTGGGACAAGAAGCTTGCCGAGGCACAGCGCAAGGCTGCGCTCCAAGCAACTCAGGGGTTGGCGACGCGGATCTTCAAGGAGTACCCAGAGAACAACCCACAGGGTTTGCGCTGGGTTGAGCTGGCACTGCCGGCGCCAGAGCTGCCAGAGGGCTTCAGAGTCGCGCCCAGTGTGCGTGGAGAAGGGCTTTTCAACGTGCTCGACGCAGCCGGCAAGCCGGTCTCAGTCGGTGCGACTGAGAACGAGGCGCTGGGACTCTTCGATCGTGCTACCAGACGTCAGCAACTCGCCGACGCGCTGAGGTATGAAGGCAATACAATGGGCCACTGCGTCGGCGGATACTGCGACGACGTGGTGCGTGGCAGGTCGCGCATCTTCTCGCTCCGCGACGCCAAAGGCGAGCCGCACGTGACTATTGAGACAAAGCCAGGGCTTAAGACAATGACTGAGGCTGAGCAAGCCTTCTTCATTGATAATGGTCGGATGCCGCGTGACATGCAAGAGCTTGACGATTGGGGTATTGAGAATGAGATCGCCATAGATGCCGGGGATCTCAGCCCAAATCAACAAGCTCACTACATCGATCAGATCAAAGGCAAGCAGAACCGCGCGCCAAATCCGGAGTACCTCCCCTTCGTGCAAGACTTCGTGCGCTCGCAAGAGTGGTCGAGAGTCGGCGACTTGCACAACACCGGACTGCGGCAGATCGGGCCAAAATACTTCACACCCGAAGAATTTGCCAAGGCCATCGGAGACAGAAAGCTGGGCCCTGACATGTCGCACTACAACGCGCTCTACCCACAGATCAAGCATGGCGACGTGTCTGGGATCGACCCGGAAGATCTGCAGGTCTTTCGCAACCTAGGGTTTGAGGACTTCGCGGCCGGCGGTGCGGTAGAATCACCCGAGGTCGACGACGCCGCGCTCGGCCGCCTCTTGATGGAGCTTGAATAAGATGCCTGACATGTCACAACTGCCTTTGGAACCTGACTACAACCGCGCAATCCCAGGCGAGCGTCTTGCGCCGTCTGAGGCTCCATCACCTGACGAACTGACTGACTTAGAGGCGGCGGAGTACGTCGAGAACGACGACGGCTCAGTGAGTGTCGTGCCTCCGGCTGCAAAAGAGCTACCCGACACGAAGTTTCATGACAACCTCATTCCAATGCTGCGTGAGACTGATTTCGACATCTCAGGGCTGGCGGCGGATTTGCAGGAATACATCGACTTCGACAAGAAGGCGCGTGAGGAGCGAGACAAGCTCTACGCCGAAGGTCTCAAGCGCACTGGTCTCTCTGGGGAGGTTGTGGGGGGCAGCGCCGATTTCGACGGGGCGAGCAAGGTTGTACATCCAATGCTCGCCCAGGCCAGCGTCGACTTTCAATCACGCGTCATCAAAGAGCTGTTTCCTGCTGCAGGACCGGTCAAGACGAATATTGTGGACTCACTTGAGTTCGACAAGCTTGACCGTGCTGAGCGAAAGCGCAAGTTCCTCAACTGGCAGCTTACGTCCCAGAGTGGGAAGCAGGCGATCACTGAGTATCGCCCTGAGCTAGAGCGTTTGACAGCGCAGCTGCCGATGGGAGGCTCGCAGTATACAAAGCTCTACCACGACGGCCAACGCATCAGGGCAGAGACGATCTACGTTGATCGCATGCTGCTGCCATTTGATACAGCTGACTTCTACTCAGCCTCGCGCCAGACGCACTGGCAGCAGTTGAGTCGCACGACGTTTGAACGTCGAGTGGCGAGCGGGCTCTACGCCGAGCCCAGAGTCAAGATCGATCCGTCTAACATCGAGGAGCAATCACGTGCGCAGGTCGTCTCTGACAAGATAGAGGGCCGTGACGACGACCAGAGTTACAACATCGACGGTCTGCGTGATGTCTACGAAACCCAGCTCGAGTTGGAGATTGCGCAAGACAAGGCGAGCGGCGGCGCGCGTGTGCCCTACGTCGTTGTGTATGACGAGGCGACACGTGACGTCATCTCAATTCGACGCAATTGGCTCGAAGGCGATGAGGACCACGCCAAGCTCGATTGGTTTGTTGATTGGACATTCATCCCGTGGCGTGGAGCCTACGGTTTGGGCCTCTACCAGCTGATTGGCTCGCTCTCGATCGCGGGCACCGGCGCCATCAACGCCTTGCTAGACGCAGCACTCGCCAACACGATTCCCTGCGGTGTGCGGATGAAGACGAACACACCAGGACAGACAGTGGCGCCGGCCTTCGGTGAGTTTGTCGAGGTCGAATTTCCACCCAACGTCGATGACATCCGCAAGGTGGCGATGCCACTGCCGTTCAACCAACCCAGCCCTGTGCTGTTTCAGCTGCTTGAGTGGCTGACGCAACAAGCGCAGCAGGTAGTGTCGACAGCTGAAGAACGGATCGCAGACGCCAGCTCGACGATGCCGGTCGGCACAGCGCTGGCTCTCATTGAGCAGGGCTCGCAGATCTTCAGCGCGATTCACAACCGTTGCCACCACAGTCAGGCGAAGGCGTTGTCTATCATCTGCCGGCTCAACTCGCAGTATTTGGATGAGAAAAACATCGCTGAAGAGCTGGGCGACCTCAAAATTACGCGCCAGGACTTTTTGACGTCACACGACATCCAGCCAGTCAGTGATCCCAACATCTTCAGTGAAGGCCAGCGCTATGCACAGAACCAGGCGCTGTTGCAGCTCTCGTCAGATGCTCGAGTCAAGTACAACATCAACGAGATCCATCGACGGTTGCTCAAGACGCTGAAGATTGACAACATCGATGCTGTGCTGCCCGCCATCCCACAACCAAAGTTGCTCGACCCAGTCTCTGAGAACGTCGCGGTGACGCAAGGGATGCCGATTGCTGCCTTCCCCCAGCAGAGCCACATGGCTCACATGGTGACGCACTTATCATTCGCTGTGAGTCCGCTCTTCGGTGGTGGTTTGTTGTTGGGTCCGGCTGTGGTTGGTCCGTTGCTTGAGCACGTAAAGCAGCACCTCACGTTCTACTACCTCGAGGCAATGAAGACCAGCACGCAGGCGATGATGGCTCTGGGTCAGCCAGAGAGTGAAGAGACTGCAGCTGCAGCGGCACTGTCAATGCTGCAAGAGGTGCAGCAAGAGCTTGCTCCAATCATGCAGATGATTCAGCAGGCCCAAATGCTCGCGCAGCAGTTTGCGCCGCAGGCGCCTGCTGATCCAAAGGCGCAGGCATTGCTACAGGCCTCGCTCGCCGAGACGAAGCGCAAAGAGACGCGCGACAAGGCTGAGCTTGAGCAAGCACAGCAAGAGCAAAGGGTGGCTGAGCAACTCGAAGCGCTGCGTGTGTCGATCGAGTCTGGGAAGAATACACAAGACAACATCACTCACATGCTCACCGAACTGCTCAAGAACCATGACGACAACAAGACGCAGCTCGCAATCGCGCAGCGGCAGTCAGTGATGGACGCACAAGGCCAGGCGCTTGACCGTGAGCACTCACATCATTTGGAGGATGCTTCACAAGAACACCAGATGCAGCTCGACTTGCTCAACTTTGAGGCTGAGGCAAACCAACCGGCAGCTGGCCTCGAGACGAGCGACACCGGCATTGACCCCGAGACTATCGGACAGTTGCTCGGCTATTTGAAGCAGCAAGATGCCAAGCTGCAGCAGTTGAGTGACACCGTAACTCAGTTGAACAAGCCGCGCAACTATGAGTTCGTTCTTGGTAAAGACGGACTTCCCTCAGGTCTTCGTACTGTGGAGTAACTTAGATGGGAATTAAACACGCCAAGAGCAACATCATCGCCGACTTTGTCGGCGTAGTGACACTATTCAATTCAGCTGGCCTCTCGACGACTGCTAATGCGACTGACCTCGTCAGGCCATCTGATTGGAATAGCGCCCACGTCATCCAACAAACATTCGGCGGCAACACTGTCGGTGCTAGCACGCACAGTGGTGAAGACTTGGTGCTTGCTGGCGGGCCAAACATCACACTTAGCTATGCTGGTGGGACTCTGTCAATCAGCGCCCCACCCCCATTTAGCGGCTTCGCAGTCGCGGCTGGGACACAGACTGGCAACTCTGGGACTATTCAATTTGCCAATTCGAACGGCATCACGTTCGGGATGTCAGGCTCGAGCCGAGTTACGGCAAGTCACAATGCACTGACGTCGCAGTCTGTGCAGACACAGGGCAGCGTTCAAGTACAAGGTTCTACTGGGGCGATCTCGTTCGCGAACGGAAATGGAATCACGTTCGGTGGCAATGCCAGCACCATCACAGCCAGTCACAATGCGGCAGCTAGCAACCACAGTCACGGAAACCCGACGTTAGCTCTCACAAATTTGAGTGGGACGACTGCCAGCAACTCGGCTGGTTTCACTCTATCGCTGTCAGTCGCCGCCCCTGGTGGAGGTGGAGGCGGAGTCAACATCGCGGCCAGTGACACTACGTTCACCAGTGGCACTGTGCAGTTCAGCGGGCTTGGCGCGGCGACGGTGCGCACGACGACTGGGCAGCGAGTAGACATCTCGGTCCCCAACGCGTCGTCTCTGAGCGCTGAAGGGAATCTAACAATTACTCCAAGTGGGAACACATTGACTTTGTCAGTGGCCCCACAGACTAACCAAACTATCGGTCTTTTTGGTTCTAGTCAAACTACTGGTCAGTCAAGCTCTAGCACGATCGACGCACGGAGTCTCACAATTATTGGTAGGGGAGGCATCAGTGTTGGTCTGTCAGACAGTGCGTTCATTATCTCCGGTGCGACTGGAGGTGGTGGAGGTGGGGGTGGAATCAACATCGCGGCCAGTGACACAACGTTCACTAGTGGCACCGTGCAGTTCAGCGGGCTTGGAGCTTTAACAGTTGGGACTACTACGGGGCAGCGTGTTAACCTGTCTGTTCCAGCAACGTCGAGTCTTAGTGCGACTGGTGCTGTCAGTATCAGTGTTAATGGGAGCACCGTCAGCATCGGGGCCCCAACACAGACAAACCAAACAGTGGGAGTCTATGGTGTATCAAACACTACCGGACAATCATCCTCTTCTACCGTTGATGCGCGAAGTATTAGCTTTGCGGGAGCAGGTGTCGCGTCTGTCGGATTTAGTGGCGGATCTGTCATCATCTCCGTTCCAAGTGGAGGCGGTGCTGGCGATGGAGTTAACGCGCTTGTCGTTAATGGTGGAGCAAGCAGCCAAAGTACTACGCTCACGCTTAGCAACAGCAACAATGTCTCATTTGGAATCGCTGGAGGAGTTATCACAGTTACGGCGAGCTATTCGCAGAGCACTGGCCCAGCAGCCTTCGCAGCGGGTACTCAAACCGGCACGTCGGGCACGCTCAACTTCGCCAACTCAAACGGAATCTCTTTTGGACTCAGTGGATCAAGCCAGTTAACGGCAAGCTACACCGTCCCAACACAGACTAACCAATCTATCGGTCTCTATGGTTCGAGTCAGACTGTCGGTCAGTCATCGTCTAGCACGGTCGACGCCCGCAGTCTTACAGTCATCGGTAAGGGTGGAGTCAGCGTCGGTCTGTCAGATGGAGCTCTCTTGATATCTGGGGAGACCAGTGCGTCGTCACTAGTCTTCAGTAACTCAAATAATGTCAGCTTTGGAATCAATGGGAGTACTCTCACTGCGACTGCGTCGTTCACACAGTCTAACCAGACGGTGGGTCTATATGCCATCAGCAACACGACACAGTCAAGCTCCGGAACTCGCGACGCGCGGTCACTGTCATTCGTCGGAGCAGGTGTTGCCTCAGTCGGTGTCACGAATGGATCGGTAGTCGTTAGCGTCCCGGCTGGAGGCGGTGGTGATGGCGTCAATGCTTTGGTTGTGAATGGTGGCGCCAGCACCGCCAGCACGACTATCACGCTCTCAAACAGTAACAACGTCAGCTTTGGACTCAACGCTGGCGTTATCACAGCAACCGCGTCGCACCCCAACACTGGGTCTTGGACCCATTATGGTAATACTGGACTGTCGAGCACAGGGACAACAGACTATCAAAATATGCACATCATCGGACTGGGGCAGGCCTTTGTCTACCCATTCACGATTGGTGGCACGACGGCGCTGGCATTTGACGTGGGTCGTCCCGAAGTATCTGTGGTTGGCAACACTGCAGGCAACACAGCTTCGTTTTTGCTCTCTGCGCCAGTCCGACACGTCTACTCTGGTGCCGGCAACGTCACTGTTGGTCTCTCATCAGTCGGTGGTAATGTCACGCACATCATCAGTGGCTCGCAGAGCGCGCAGACGATGGGACTCTATGGCTCCAGTCAGACGACTGGCCAGTCAAGCTCTAGTACAATCGACGCGCGGAGTCTCACCGTCGTAGGTAGAGGTGGTGTCAGTGTCGGTCTGTCAGACGGCGCGCTTATCATCTCTGGTGCGACTGGCGGAGGTGGAGGTGGTGGCCTCGGTGCGATCAACAACAGTCAGACGACGTACACGTCTGGCACTGTGCAATTCAGTGAGGGTGGCGGCGCTATCACAATCGCCAGCGCGACTGACCAGAAGCTGCTGTTCAGCGTCCCGGCGACGTCAAGCCTCAGCGCGACAGGGCAACTTAGCATCAGTACTAATGGGAGTACAATTAGTCTCGGCGTGCCGAACAAGGTGACGCTTGATGGGTATAACCCACATGGTAATTGTGTGATGGTTACTGGGCAGGCGGGACAAGGGACTTTGCAGTTCGATCCCGTATATCTTCCGGACGTGCGGTTTGATAGGTTGCTAGTGCCAATCGTCAACACTAATTCTAGTAACTCGAGTGGGTCACACACAGTGTCGGTCTGGGCTGGTTTTTACACAAAGAATGACAGCACGTTGTCACTCCTCGCGAGCGCTTCTTACTCAACGGCTGTGACACACTCTGGGACTGCTGGCAGTTATTCACTCTTCTCTGGGATGCGGAATCTTGTCGTCCCACTCACTACCACGCTCACCGAGGGTGACTACTGGCTTGGTTTTGTGTCGCTGACGACTTCTGGAGGTGCTAATGGTAGCTATTCAAATATCGTCATGAGTAACCAGGCGACTAACTTTCTCGGGTACTTCGGTAGCTCGCACAACACGACATATCAGATGGAGCTAGGCCGCGGAGTCTACACAGTGACGACTAGCGGACTTCCTCAGAGTGTGGCGTTCAGCCACATTCGTGGGTCTGATTCTCAAGGGTTGCGGGCGCCGCTCATCATTATGGCTAGTGGGACTGCGTGATGCGAATTTATCTTGGCCCTTTCGTGTGGCGAGAGCGTATCAGCTCAAAAACAGGTTTGCCGGCCCCGGCCGGCGTCTTCGGCTGGCGCATGCCGGTCGGTGCCGTGCAGGCGATCGACTTCCGCGGCCCGCAGGGCAGCGAAATGACGGGCTCGCTGTCTCCCGCTCAGGCCATCTTCGTCACGCCCGACGACGTCATCCTGCCCGCGCCCTGGGTGCAGCTCGCCAGCGATCCGGCCGAGACCCTGACGGCCGCCAACCGCCTGCAGTTGCGCACGGCCTTTCGGCACGGCAAGGCGGTCGCCGCGCGGCGCTTTGTGGATGTCCTCCACGAGCTGATGACGACGCACGCTGAGATCAACCGCGCCCGCTGCTGCCCGCCCCGGATTGCGAGCAAGGATGGCCAGATTAAGTGGATGATCGGCGGACAAATCGCGCACGCGGTGACGCCCGGGCCAGGGTCGCCCGAGTGGGCCGGCGTCGTGGCGCGGCACCGCGAGGCCTACCGCGCGATCCGGCAACTCGCTGGTGGCGCGCGGTTGCACAGCAAGTACCTCGCCACCCTGCTCGACAAGTACCGGTTGAGCGAGGGTCAAGGGGCTGACGCCTTTATTCCCGGCGACTTGCCCAGAGAAGAGCCGGTCGCGCCGACGACGACTTACGCCGAGTCGTTTCCCGGCACTAGCGCGACGCTAGGCGGCGATCAGACCTGGACCGAGGATCTGGCTAGCGCGTGGAGCAACAATGGCGGGGTTGGACAGTACACCAACCAGGACACGAATACACGTTTCGCCCGGTGCGAATCCGCTCTATCGACCGATGACATGCGCGTGCAACTGTCGTTGGTACAAGAGTTCTATCCGGCATACTGGGGGCCAGTTGGTAGATTGGCCGCGTCAGGTTTTACTTGCTACTCGAACCTCTCGCGGCCGGCCGTCAACGACTATTACGGCCAGCGCGTCACGTCCGGCAGTTCGACCGACATCATCACCAGCGAATTGTCGGGCTCAATCACGCTACCGAGCACATCAGCAATCGAGATCGACGGTGATCAGATCGAGATTTTTGAAGGCGCAAATAGCCGGGGATTGACGACTGACACGAACATCACCGGCAACGTTCGTGGCGGGGTTGCGGCCTGGGCGGATGTGTGGTGGGCCACCTTTGACTCGTGGCAGGCCGAAGACCTCTCCGCGCCACCGAGCAGCGTGGCAACTCTTTCTTGGATATTGGCGTGAAACTTCTAGCTCTCTTGTTCGCGCTGTTCTTCAGTCTGTTGGCTGAGGCTGTGCCGTCAATCAGTGGCACGACTGGCACGCCAGCCCACGGCAATTCGATCACGATCAACGGTAGCGGGTTTGGCAGCGGAACGAACGCGTTACCAGTGATTTTCGACCAGGGTCAGTACTCTGACATGGCTTCGTCGCCGTGGACTTCATACAGCCCGAGTGCTCTTGGCGCGCCCTATGACATGGCCTATTCGACGGGTGTGGGCGGCGTGGCGATGCCGCACTCTCGGATCAGTAAATACTTGACTGGAGTTCACCTCGATTTTGATAACCCGTCAAACGGGGTGAACCTTGACAGAAACAGGGCTGTCCCTGGCAGCTACCCTTTTTACACAGTGATGTCTTTTTATTATCGCGTGCACCCAAACTGGGTGTTTGGCGATGACAACAACTTCAAAACGTACTTGTTTACTGCCGGCCCCTCACCGTTTACTGGTTGCACGTTCTACACGAGCTTTGGGAGTACTGTCTGGGATTCAGCAGCAACGGGTGTAGGTCAGCACGGATATGCGGATGAAATTTCTCCAGAGCCTCCGTTTGGTTGCGGTGCTCACGCGATGGACTGGCCTGACAACAACGGTAACGGGCCGTTCATCTACTGCTGGGAGCCTGGGTGTGAGCTGTTTCCGACGCAGACGTGGATCAAGCAGGAGTTCATTGCGCGGTGGGATGATTCTGATGTGACTGGGTGGTTTGACCTCATCAATAACGGCAGTTTGGCGCGCAACCAGGAGCAGTACGACCATTCATATGTAGGCATCACAGCAGTTCTGGCCGGCGGCGTGCAGAGCGGGCTTGTGGTTGATTCGGCCGGAGGTTATGCGCGCAATCGCAGCGCAAACAACCGCCGCTACTTCGCAGATATCTACCTAAGCTACGGCTTGCAACGCGTCATGCTCGGCAACGCGACGACATACGCTGCAAGCACAGTCCGCGAGTATCAGAAGCCGACAGCCTGGACGGCTAGCTCAATCACAGTGACAGTCAATGCAGGCACGTTCGCCAACGGGGCAACGGCATACATATACGTCTGTGATGAGAACAACTCTTGCAACAGCAACGGCACCGCGATCACGATCGCTTCGGGAGGTGGCTCGCCGCCGGTCGCGAACTTTACGTGCGCCCCGCTCACACTCCAGGCCCCAGCCTCGACGACCTGCACCGACTCCAGCACCAACACGCCAACGTCATGGAGCTGGTCGGGCGACTGCGGCACCTCGACGAGCCAGAACCCGACCCTCAGCTGCACGACTGGCGGACTGAAGGACATCTGCCTCATCGCCACGAACGGTGACGGCAGCAGCTCACAGTTCTGTCGCACCGACTACGTCACTTCTCGGTACAGAAAGCCGACTTCGAAGCCAAAGAGGTATGAGTGATGGCGACCGAGCAGCTTAAGATCACTCCTAGCGATGACGCTGGCGTGACTGGCTACGCGATCGGGCTTGACACGGTGAGTCGGGCTGGCGGCAGCGCCACGGCTGATTCATACGCGACGAAGATCGACGCTGGAAACGTTGACCGCTACACGCTCACCGGCTTGACGCACGGAGTCACCTACTACGTCGGTATCTCGGCGTATCAAGCCTTTGCCGACAAGGCGACGTTCAGCCTCGTTGAGGCCGCCGACGAGTACAGCTTCGTCGCCAACAACGCTGTCCCTTGCAGCATAGGGTTCTACGTATGAAACCGCAGATCGTCATGCCCGAAGTGGGGCGCCACAACGCGAACCTCGACGCCAGCGCCGGCCGCATTCTGGAGGGTGGGTCGTGGAAGAAGCAGCGCGTCATCGTCATCCTCCCCGCCGCCGGCAGCATCCCCACCAAGGTCGCCCTCTCGCACTGGCAGCTCATCTTCCCCCCAAATCAGGCCGTGTATCGGATGGCCGCCCTCGGGATGGAGGTTGGAGACGCCTACTCGACGGCCCTCGACCAGATCCTCGCCCACCCAGAGCTCAGCCAGTGGGAGTATATCCTTACGATCGAACACGACAACATTCCGCCTCAAGATGGCGTCGTGAGGCTGATCGAAGACCTCGAGCAGCATCCCGAGTACGCCTGCGTCGGAGGTCTCTACTGGACTAAGGGAGAGACTGGCGTTCCCCAAATTTGGGGTGATCCACGAGATCCACAGCTAAACTTCCGACCACAGGTACCGATCCCAGGTACTATCCAGGAGTGTTGTGGAACTGGGATGGGGTTCAACCTCTGGCGACTTTCTATGTTCAAAGACTCTCGTCTTCGTCGTCCGTGGTTCAAGACAGTTTGCGGGACTGAAGGAGTGGGCACACAGGATCTTTATGCCTGGGCCGATTTCAGGAAATACGGGTATCGGTGTGCCATCGACAACAGAGTCCTCGTTGGGCACTACGATCAAGTTAACGACATTACGTGGTAGTTTGGAGATTCAATGACAATCATGGATGCAATCCTCGAGCACCCTCCATTCAGGCTCGACCTCGGCTGCGGCCCTCGGAAGCGGGAGGGCTTCTATGGCGTCGACGTGATGAAGTTTGATGGAGTCGATGCGGTGTGCGACTTGTCGCAGGAACGATGGGTCATCGCGCGTGAAGATGACTTGATATCAAAAAACATGCCTTTGTTTGTGACAGGCAACGGAGACGAAGTTGGTGAGGCCTATTCGTTTCTCGACAACTCCGTCGACGAGGCGCACGCCAGTCACTTCGTCGAGCACCTGACTGGCGCTCAGCGGGTCCTCTTCTTCAACGAACTCTATCGCGTCATGAAACCAGGCGCGCAGGCCCTCATCATCACACCGAACTGGTCGCATGCGTGTGCGTATGGAGATCCGACGCACCAGTGGCCTCCGATGTCGGAGTGGTATCAGTTGTATTTGAACAAAGCTTGGCGCGACGTCAACGGTCCCCACACGCAATATACATGTGATTTCGATTGGGGGTCTGGTGGCTCGTGGGACCCATGGTTGGAGTCGAAAAACCTCGACTTCAAACTATTTGCGATGTCACGCTACATCAACTCTCAGCGTGACTTGCACGTAACTCTGACGAAGAGAAGGTAAGTCCATGGCTTTTCAGTGGGACGTCTTCCAACACGACGCCTTTCAAACTTGCGCCTTCGCGAGCGAGGTTGAGACAGGCCGGCCGCGTTCTGGCGTCGCGCGTTGGGCTGCTTTTGCTGATGCCTTTGCGGCGCTACAGCGACAAAATCGTCGTCGTGCACTCGATGCCTTGCGAGAAGAGCCACCGCAGGCTGACAAACCGCGACAGCGTGTAGCGCGTCAAGGGCGACCAAAGGTCGACGAATCACCAGCAACTCCACACGGTGTTGATCGCGCCGAAGAGGTGGCCAGGCGTGCGTTGAGCAGCTTGTTGCAAGTCGATGCGCTACCGCCAGAGGTAGAGGCGTCACGGCAGTTCAATACGTCTGACTTCGAGCAGAAGTTGCAGTATGCTGTGCGTCAATCGCGGGTCAAGGCTCACGCGGTTGAATTTTGGTCTCGTGCTTTGAGTCTGGCCAGTAAGGAGCTCACAAATGAGAAGTTATGAAGTGACGTATAGCACTGGTGCCGCGCAGCGCTGGGATTTCGACGGTGACGTTTGCGCCTTCTGTCGCGCACACACGGGTCTCGACCTGGATGAGGCTGCTGCATTGGGAATGACCATCATCGATGTCACACCAGAGAATGCAGCCGATGTGACGTCTGAATCGGCTCCCGAATCGGCTCCCGAATCGGCTCCCGAATCGGCTCCCGAATCGGCAGCTGAGACGCAGATTCCGAGTTGATGGAGTAACGAACTGTGAGCCTCGATGAACGCGTCGTGCTTGATTGGCTGAAGAAGCAAGAGGCTATCTACGTCAAATCTTTCATCCAATCTCCGCCGACGAGTCTCGAGGCTACGATGCAGCAAAACGTGAGAGTTGGTAAAGTCCAATTCTGTCAAGAAGTGCAGCAGTTCATAATCAACCTTTTGAATCAAGAGGAGTGTGATGAGTAATAAGATAGCTTTGCAAGAAGCTTTTCCAAAGGTGGATCCTGGAGCGCAACCGCTTGGTGCGCGTGTGTTGGTGCAGCTCCGCACCGTGAAGACGACGTCAGCCGGAGGCATAGTGCTCGTTGAAGAGTCACGCGAGACTGAGAAGTGGAATACGCAAGTGGCACGGATTGTCGCTTTGGGTCCACTCGCGTTCCACAACCGTTCTACCAACCAGCCGTGGCCTGAGGGAATCTGGGCGAACGTCGATGACTTCGTGCGGGTTCCGCGTTGGGGCGGAGATCGCTGGGAGGTGCCAGTCGAAGGCCAGAAGGAGCCGGCGTTGTTTGTCATCTTCAACGATCACGAGTTGATTGCCAAGATCACCGGCGACCCACTCGCTGTCAAGGCCTTTCTGCTATGAAGTTCAGTGAAGTCCTTGAAAAACTGCGCGACGGTTACAGGGCTGCACGCGCTGGGTGGAACGGCAAAGGGATGTGGATCGCGCTCAGTCCAGGGCGCGAGGTGCAGACCCACGAGCTGTGGTCAAGCAAAGCCAAGGCCTGGGCTGCGCAGCAAGGCGGCTTGGTTGAAGTGCTGCCGTTCTTTATCATGAAGACCGCGGATGATAAAATCCTCTGTGGTTGGCTCGCCAGTCAGACCGACATGGTCGCAGACGACTGGGAATACTTCGAATGAGGTGATGTATGGGTGTTGAAAACGACGAAGATCTGGATCTTCATGTTGATGAAAACGGCGAGGTAACTGGCAAGGGGCTTGAGGCGCTCACTGCTGGTGACAACGGTCCACGTGTTGATCATGGCGATGGTCAGTTGGACGACGATGTCGATGAGCGTCCCGATAACGGTGGAACTAACGACACCGACGTCGATCCTGAGCGCGAGGCTTTGCGGGCACGGCGGCGCGACGAGCGTCATGCCAAGAGGCAGAAGGCGCGTGAGCGTGAGCAGACATACGTGCGGCAGATTGAATCTCTGTCGACTACTGTCAATGAGTTGGCGACTGAGTTGCAGAGAATTCAGAACGGCAATCTCAGTAACCAGATGCAACAGCTCGACAACACCCTGAGTGAAGCCAGCCAGAACGTGCAGTACTGGGACAAGCAGGTCAAGGATGCTGTCGCACTCAATGACCTCGGCCTAGTTACCGAGGCCCAGGAGAACCTCTTCAAGGCGCGGCAACAACTGCAGTACTTCGCCGGTCTCAAGCAGCATGCGACGCAACGGATGCAACAGCCCAAACCCGCTGATCCACGGATGCTGCGTGAGGCCCAAGCTTGGATGAGCCGTCACAAGGGGTGGTACAACAAGCCCGGCGCCGAGCGCGACACGCGCATGGCGAAGTTCATCGACCAGGAACTGAGTGACTCTGGTTTGTTCGATCCACGTACTGAGGCTTACTGGGAAGAGCTCGACGCCCGTCTCAGCGAAGCTCTCCCGCACCGTTTTCGCGGGGGGTCTGCAAACCGCAGTAACTCGCAGTATAATCGCGAGCAAGGTGAGTCAGGACAAGATGCATCATCTCCAGTAAGTGGAGCAGATCGTGACTCGCCTCGTGGCTCTGACAGACCTGGCAGCTTCACACTGAGCCAGGATCAGATCAAAGCAATGAAGGATGCCGGCATGTGGGAAGATCCCAAGAAGCGGGCGAAGATGACACAGCGCTACATTGAAGAAGCGCGCCGCAAGGCCCGTCAAGGCAAGGAGTAGATCATGGCATCCGACAAAGACAACAAGCAGCAACAACCAGCCGCCGCAGGTGGCGATACGTCTGACAAAGACAACAAGCAGCAACCAGCCGCCGCAGGTGGCGACACACGCCTTCGCCGTGAGGTTGACACGGCGCGCAGCCCTAGAGGGGCAGCCGATCATGACCGTACGCTGGCGGACGGTACAATGACAACGGCGGCGGAACGTCGAATGATGTTCCGTAATGAGTTTACCCAGGAAGCGTTGCCTCGCGTGGATGACACCCACGAGTGGCACTACTGCTGGCTCTCGACCACCAACCCCAACGACCCCATCCATCGCCGAATCAGGATTGGTTATGAGCCCGTCAGGGCTGAAGACCTCCCCGGGTTTGAGCTGTACAAGATGCGGTCGGCTGAGTGGGAGGGTGTGATCGGCGTCAATGAGATGGTGTTGTTCCGCATACCGATGGACGTTTATCAAGCCATCATGCGCGAGTTTCACCATGACGCGCCGAATGAAGAAGAGCAGCGCCTGAAGTCGCTCGTGGACAAAGTCGTCGAGGATACTCGCGACAGCGCCGGCGGCCGGACGGTGACAGTGGAAGAAGGTTTCCGAGAGCTTGGTCAGCGACGTCGAGTTCCCACCTTCTGACAAGGAGTCTTTTTCATGAGTTATACGCTCGCCCCGTTCGGGTTGCGCGTGGCGGCGCACCAAAGTTGCTTGGTGCGTCCAAAGTGCTACCGGAACGCAATCCCCAGTGGTTATGCCACTACCCTCTACAAGGGGGCTCCCATCGCCCTCAACACCTCTGGCCAGATCGTCATCGCTGCCAACGGCGCCGACTGGCTTGGCATGTTCATCGGAGTCGAGTTTCGTGATGCCTCGGGCAGGCCGAACGTGATGAATTACTGGCCGGCCAACCAGACCCTGCTCGCGAACTCGGAAATGAGCGTTTACGTGGTCGATGACCCGGAGACGATCTACGAGATCCAATGCGAGGGCTCAGTCGCCCAGGCTGCCATCTTCGACCAGGCAAACTTCTCCGTGGCTGGTGGCCGCGCTGTCGGTGACGGCTCGACGATGACCGGTCTTTCGTCATGCGCTGTCTCGGCGACGTTGGCAGGCGCTGGTGTGCAAGGCATGCTGCGCGTCATCGACAAGGCGCTCTACAGTGACAACGACTGGGGAGACAGCTATACAACCATCTTGGCCAAGGTCGCGCGCCACCAAGGCGTTTCGGCCAAGGTCGCGGTCTGACGGAGGGAGGCGAACATGTCAAATCCGATGCGTTCTACTGACTTCCGCTCTGTCGTCGAACCGATCCTCAACGAGGTCTTCGACGGCATCTATGACCTGCGTGCTGACGAGTGGAAGGGCTACATCAAGCAACAAGACGGCACCCCACGGGCGTTTCATGAAGAGCCTGTGCTCTACGGTTTCGGCGCAGCTCCCGAGATTCCCGATGGTCAGGCGATCACGTACCAGGGCGGCGGCGTGCTGTATGTGCAGCGCTACACGTACAAGGTTTTTGGTCTCGCCTACGCGTTGACGAAGGTCTTGATCGAGGACGGCGATCACATCCGAATCGGCTCGATCTATTCGAAGCACCTCGCCAACGCGTTGATCGAGACCAAGGAGACTCGCTGCGCCAACCTGCTGAACCGGGCGTTCAACGGTTCGTACACCGGTGGCGACGGCGTTGCTCTTTGCAGCTCCTCGCACCCAATCGTCGGCGGTACGTACAGCAACCTGTTGCCTGTCTCTGCGGCGCTGTCGCAGACTTCGCTGGAGCAGATGTTGATCCAGATCCGCAACGCCGTTGACAACAACGGCAAGAAGATCCGCATCTCACCTGCCAAGCTGGTCATCCCGACTGCGCTGATTTTCCAGGCTGAAGTGCTGCTGAAAAGCGTGCTGCGCGCGGGCACGACCAACAACGACATCAACCCCATCAAGTCGAAGGGCTTGATTCAGGCTGATCCGGCGGTCGTGTCGCGTATGACCTCCACCACCAACTGGTTCGTCGATACTGACGTGTCGGACGGTCTCAAGCTGTTGGTGCGTCGTGGCGTCAGTGGCGGCATGGAGGGCGACTTCGAGACTGGCAGCATCCGTTACAAGAAGGATGAGCGCTACATCGAAGGCTGGACCGACGCTCGCGGCATCTTCGGCACACCTGGCACCTGAAAGGAGGTGATCTGTGGAAAGCCACCTCGAAGGCCCGGTCGTCGCGGGGACCAAGCAGCGCGGTCACCCAGACGGTCAAAACCTCGGCGGGGTGGTCCTCTCCCAAAGCGTGACTCTGCAGGCGGCATCGCAGGCGAACGTTGACGGGTATGTGGACCTCCCAGCGGGCGCCGAAATTCAAGACTTTCAGGCAGACTCGACTGTCGCCTGGACTGCGACGACGGCTGGTCTCACAATTGGCAACGTCGCTGGCGGCAACCAGTATGTTTCGAGCTTTGACGTCAAGACCATCACTCGCGGTCCCACGGCGGCGTATACCACCGCACAGCTGTTGGCGATGAGCAACATTGGTTCCAACACGCGTGTCTACTTCCGCGTGACCAGCACTGGACCAAACAACACGGGCACGACCAAAGTGACCGTGCGCTACAAGCAAAACTGACGTGCGCCGTCTGGCGCGCAGCTGACCCGAGAGGCGAGGCTGCGGATTCTCCGAGGCCTCGCCTGACTTAGTCGGGTGAGGCCTTTTTACGCTGATATTTGGAGAAAGATGTCGTGGCCACGTCAGGCTCAATCGCTCAAACCCGTTTCGAAGTCGTTGACTTCATTGACCGCGCCGCACTGCGTTGTGGTGTGCAGCCTCAAACATTGACTGCTGAGCAGCTCAACACGTGCCGACAAAGTCTGCAACTGCTGCTCTTGACTTTGTGGAATAAGAGCGTCAACCTCTGGTGTGTCGACCGCCTCAACCTCGCCCTTCGTCCGAACAAACGAGAGTACGACCTCCAACCAGGGACGATGAAGTTGTCCCAGGCGCTCTACCACAACCCACAACGACTCTCAGCAACATGGACTAGTTCTGACGCAGCTAGCACGACACCGATCACAGATGGAGACGAAACAACGTCATTGATTCAAGGCGCAGCCCTTGGTAATCTGCAGGCTGCGTTCACAGAGGCCACTGCTGTGAAGCAGTTGGGACTGTTGCCTGCTGCGTCTGGTGTCGTGGTGCTAGTGTGTGAGGTGTCTGACGGCGTCGGTTGGACTACGGTCAGCACAATCGAACAGACTCTGATCGACGGACAGTGGGTCTGGGTAGACATAGATCCATCAATAGCGGCGCTTTACTTCCGTGTACGAGCCACGACTGGGACGATCGCTTTTCGTGAAGTCTACATCTCAAACTCATACACAGAGATTGTGATGTCACAGCTGAGCGGTGACGACTATGCAGCCCTTCCGAACAAAGATGTTTCTGGTCAACCACTGCAGTACTACTTCGATAAGGCGAGAATCACGCAGCGCGTGTTCCTGTGGCCGGTGCCGGCCACAAGCTTTGCCTACGTGGTTTACTGGGCTTACCGACTACCTCAAGACATTACGTCGCTCTCTCAAGAAGTTGATGTTCCGCTGCAGTGGGTAGAGGCGATCATCGCAATGCTGGCTGCCAAGTTGATCTATGAGCTTCCTCAGGCTGACCTCACCCGGGCAGAGAAGCTTGAGCAGAAGGCGACGACTGAGTATGCCTTGGCGATGACTGATGAGACTGATCACTCTCCCCTACGACTCATGCCTGGCGTGCGGAGGTACACTCGGTGAGTCTCTATCTGAAAGATGGTCCGATCGCGATCTGCGATCGCTGCCACTTGAAAAAGTACTATGACGAACTGCGACCCGATGGCGACAAGCCCGGTCTGCGGGTTTGTCCAGACTGTTACGATGAGCTTGATCGGTGGAAGTTGCCCGCACGCAAGACCGAAGATATCACGTTGCGCTACCCGCGCCCAGAAGAGCCTTTGGAGAGTCCTGAATGAACTACACAGATGTATTCGGGGCTGAGACAGTCCCTGCGACTGACGAAGGTTACAAGGCATTTGTCCTGACCGCTGACATCACATGGGTCTGGCGCTATAACAGCGACGGAGATTTGACGGTCGCCGACCTCAACCACGTGTCTGTGACTGGCACAGTCGCCATCACGCTCCCAGGAGCAAACTTGGTGAGTGTGGGTGAGTCATTCGTGGTGCGCAATACCGGTATAACTGCGTTTGATGTCAAAGATGCAGCTGGTTCGATGGTTGCAACTCTCGCCGCCGGTGACATCAAACAACTGACAGTGATCGACAACTCGACCAGTGCTGGAGTGTGGAGTATCTTCACACTTGGGGCTGGCACGGCAGAGGCTGACGCGAGTGAACTAAATGGCAGTGGTCTGAAGGTTGAGGGCGCCAAGTTGGCGCAAGATCATGTAATCAATCCGCAGACTGGTGACTACACTGCTGTAACTACTGACCGCGCCAAGCTCATTGACTTCAGCTCGTCTGGAGCTGTCGCGCTGACACTGCCACAGAGTGAGGCCACTGGGTTCTTCCTCCTCGTACACAACTCTGGGAGTGGAGCTGTTACGCTCACTCCAGACGGAGGCTTGCAGATCGACGGTCAGTCATCGCTAACTCTCGCCCCAGGGGAGTCGCTGTCAGCCCACCGCACTAGCGCTGGTTGGGTGACTGTTGGCTATGGTCGCTCGACTAGTTTTGACTTCACAAAACTTGTGTTGTCTGCCTCAGTCGACTTTCCTGGAAATACGAAGACACTCTCGACGGTTGAGGCTGCAAACAAGCTTATACAGGTAGTCGGTACGGCTGCGGCGGCTTTGACTCTGATCGTACCATCGACGGTCAGTGTCTACTTCACGCAGATGGCTTACGCCGGAGCATTTTCGCTAACTGTGAAGACTGCGGCTGGCACAGGAACTGCGTTGAATAACTCTGACCGCTCCATCCTCTACTGTGATGGGACGAACGTGGTTAGCGCACAGACCGCGCCGCCGTCGTCGTCGACCATTAGTGTGTCAGATGGCACCGCTGGCTCTCCCACCGTTACGTTCGCGTCTGAGAACAACACAGGTATTTACCGTCCCGGGGCGAATCAGTGGGCTGTTTCAGTTGGTGGAGCACAGCGTTTGCTCATCTCGACAACTCTGGCCTCGTTCACTGTGCCAGTCAACACAACGGTTGATCAAAACGCTGAGACGCTGACGACTGTCAACAACGCGAGCACAGGTGCTTCGGCCGCGGCGGGTAGCAGTTTGGTCTCAGACCAGACGACGCTCGAATTTTTTGCGTACTCGTCAGGTTACGCCGCCGCAAACAGCGTGGCCGGTCGCGTCAATTTCACATCGTCTGGAGCGCAGCCATTCAAGCTGGGCTCTGAGTCAGACAGCAACGTTGAGCTTTATCGCAACAATGTCACGAAGCTGACACTCATTAGCGGGGGTGTGGCATGCTCTGGTCTTGGTACGTTTTTCATCTCTCCAACATTGGCTGCGGCGCAGGTCTTTACTTTTGCTTCGGGGTTGTGGGTTAATATTGTTGGTGGACAAGCGTGGATCTGGAATCCAGGCGTCACTGGCCGGCCGATCGCTGTGCAGTGGTTTTTGGAGTGCATCACAGCTGAGTTTGCCTTTGATGTTGGTGACCAGATAGACATCACCAACCATGCAAACGTGACGACGCTCGTCACAAACAACAACGATGTCAGCAATCCGTATAACTTGTTTTTCATGCAGAATGGACAGATTACTGTGAAGGATAAAGCTATCGCAGCAACTGTCAGGACTCTAACGTCAGCAAATTGGAAGCTCGGAGTGAGGGCTATCTATCTATGACATATCCAGACAGACGTGAAGACGAGGCGCGTGAGGACATCGTGGAGTCTATCAAGAACAACGTACTCGAGACACATGAAAAAGTACTTGAGATGTATCCAAAGGTGACGGCGTTGGCTGAAATGCACTCGAACACAACTGTTGAAGAGCACCGCAAGTTACTTGAGATGCTCAAAGACGACTACGTCACTCGACAAGAGCGGAGGCGTGCCAGAGAGCGACTGAAACGCAAGGTGTTGGAGAGTGCCACAGGCTGGCTCATCGTCGGTCTATTGACGTGGATAGTCACCAGCGCCGAGCCACTCGGAAGGGCGCTAATTAAGTGGCTTTGGAGTGGTAAATGAGTAATGAACGTCTGCGAATGATGCTATACATGCACGAGGGTGAGCGTCTCATCGTGTACGATGATGCCAACCCGAAAGCGGTCATCAAGCCTGGTTACGTCGTGCGCGGTAACTTGACTATTGGAGTTGGTCGAAACCTCATGGGGCGCGGCATCACTTCGGCAGAGTCATCACAGCTGCTTGAAAATGACATCGAGGCCGTGCGCTCTGACTTGCTGTCGGCGCTTCCGTGGTTCGAGAAGTTGGATGAGGTCAGACAAGCAGTACTCATTGACATGTGTTTTAACATGGGACTTGGCAGCCGTGCGTCTGGCAAGGGCTTGCTAGGGTTTCAAAGAACTCTGTCACTAATCTCTACAAAGCAGTTTGACAAAGCTGCTGAATCGATGCTCGCCAGCAGGTGGGCTAAGCAAGTCGGATCACGCGCCACCCGACTGGCTAAGATGATGCTGACTGGCGCTTGGTAATCTGACTCGGAGGTAGCTTCATGAAATGGCTTAAACTGTTGGTCGTCACAATGTGTCTGGCTGTTGGTTACAATCTGACGCATGCTCAGACCACGTGTTCAACACCAACCACGGCTGTCACTCTCAACTGTTCCACGAAACCGTGTATCGCCGAGGCTTGTTGGTCGAGCGCGCAGTCTGGACTGTCTGGCTGCAACCTCTACATCACCGGCCCCGGCGGCGCAATGCCGGCGCTCTCTGGTACTGTTGTGAATCCGCAACTGTGTCGTTGGACGATGCCACTGCTCACGACCACTGGCAACTACAGTCTCAAGGCTGCTGGCGTCAACTCGTTCGGGGAGGGCGAGCAATCTGTAAGCCCTTTGTCCTTGACGACCGGAGCGCCCCCGGCCGCACCGTTCGTGTCTGCAGTGCGGTAGAGCGCCGGCAGCGCTATTTGGATTGTCTGTTGCTCGACAGACTCTTCCGCAGCGGGTTTTTAGAGAAGGAGTTGTGATGGATCTAGTAAAACCAGTAGTAGCCGCAGTCGTCCAAGTACTCGCGGCGGTTCTCGGCCTCCTCACACTGGTGGGTGTGGTCGTACCAGCTGACGTCATCGACGTCATCGGCGTCAACCTCGAGAAGTTGCTGGGTGGCCTCATCGCGCTTACGGCTTTGATGCCTAGCATCTACGGTCTCGTCAAGCAGCTGACTCAGCGTCAGGAGCCCCCACAATGAGACAATTCTTCTGCATGTGCTGCCTGGCGCTTAGCCTGGTTGGTTGTCAGACATTCACCAACCCACCCCTGGCCATCAACCCTATCGCGGCGGAGACTGTTGCTGATAAGTTGCAAGCCACGATCACCCTCAGTCTCTCTGGCGTTCTGGCTCTGGCTGAGACCGTGCGCAGTGACTACGACGCGCGGTTGGTGACTATCGACGAAGCTAACGCCGAGCTGGCTCAACTCAGGGTCGCCAAGCAGCAGCTTGACGTTGCACAAGCCTTGCTTGATGGCAACAACACTGAGGCGGCGAGCACTGCTGCAGCCATGGCTACGCGCGCCCTAAATGCGCTGCGCGTGAAGATCGAGGCTCGGACTAAGCGAAAGGAGAGTGAACATGTCCGCTGAGTTGGTGTCGCTGGCTTTTAAGTTGCTGGCGGTTGGGATCAATGAGGTCTTTATCGTGCGGCAAGTTGCCGAGCGTGAGGCTGCTGGTCACTCTCCCCGTGAAATCGCGCGTTGGATGAGTGAGTTGGCTGACAAGGCTCTCGAACCAATCACACAAACGCCCAATGTTACCAACTGAGCTGCCAGAAGATCTGCGACCAGGGTCGTTGTGCTTCTCACATCACCATGAGATGCCTCTCTCGGCGGTAGAGTTGCGCAAGCTTGAGGCCTCTGCACAACGACTGGTTGTAAGCGCCAACGTTATTGTAGGTGACGACGTTGATATTATCGACGTTGACAGTACTAGTGGCAACGTGACTGTGACTCTGCCGCCAGCCATCAACCATCGTCGTCTCATCTTGGTGCGGCGTGTGGCGGCAAACACCGTCACACTGGCCGCTGCTGGTGCAGATCAAATCGATGGAGTTGCTTCAATCACAATAGCGGGGGCTTGGGGCACCGCTACTTTGCTGGCACTGCCAGGGATGTGGGTGACACTATGATCTCAGCGATGGGGAACAAATATACTCCAATCGGACAAGCCGAGGTCGACAAAGTCCGTAATGCAGGTGACATCAACTCAGTGTTGATGACTGGTTACGAGAACAACATCGCCAACCTCTCGAACACGTATGACCACGCCCAGAACCAACTCGGCAACAAGGTCCGCGAGTTGAATGCCCAACTCTCGCCCAAAGATCCGACGCGCAACGCTGCAATTCAACAGCAGATTCAAAACCTGCAGCGTTCTTGGGATCCACAAGCCGGCACGTTTAGCGGTTACGATCCGAAACTCAATCCGACTTACTTCCCAGACCATGTGGCTAGTCCACTCAACCAGCCGAATACTGGTGGAGCGGCTACCCCCCAATCCAAGACAGCGACTAACGTCAAAGATATCCTGTATGGGACTGACCTACAGGCAATCCTGTCACTGTTTCCAAAGAATTACGACGCGACTAACTATGAAGGTACCAATTTCGATGAGGGAATGGCCTCGTCGATCGGTGCTATCACGCAACCAAATAAGTACTTAGACAACCGAGACGGGGAGTGGAAAGACAAGACGTTCGACTATGATCCGAACGTCAAGGATCTTATGGACCAACTGACGCAACTACCAACCTCGTTCAACAACGAGGCGGATCTCTATGGTTATAACCCAATGTGGGACTCTATCAGCTCAATCAACCTCGGCGGTGACTCACCTGGCATCAAGTATGACGACCGCGCCCCGGCCGACCACACACCCTTTCAGATGGCCAACATGCTCACACCAGAGGCGCGGGCTGGTCTGATGTCAGACCCAAAGCGTGCCTGGCTCGCAATGATTGGCCTCCTCCCAGCTGAGGCTGGAGCGCTGCCCGCTGGGTACAAGCAGATGATTTTTAACCCGTTCGGTATCTCAACAGGACGCTTCCTAACTTTCAAAGGCAGGTCTGGCTACAAGCCTGAGTTTGCCGATGATGTCAAGTGGGACCCACGCTATGGTCTCTTGATTCCCAACGAAGCCAAGTGGCGCGACGAGCAACACAATGACTTCTTCGGAGACACGCTGCTGCCTGGTGTGATGAGCCTAGGGGCTGGGGCGCTAATAGGAAACATCTTTGGCGGATTGGGCAGCGCTGTGGGTGGCAACTTGGGAGGGGCTGCCGGGGCAACTATCGGCAACACAGCTGGCCGCCTGCTTGGTGGCGCGGCGATTGGCAGTCTCCAAGGTGGAGACGCCATCAGTCCACTCAAACTCATCTCAGCCGGTCTCGGTCTCGGGGCTGACCTGGGCGGCTATGGAGGACTGACGCCAGAGTTGCTTGACGCGGCGAAACGTGGCGTTAACATCTACGATGCTTACCGCCGACAGAACCCTCTCGCGATTGCGGGTTCAGCCGTCGGTGCCTTTATGGGAGATGGCCGTGGCCGCGCCTGAGAGTCTTACATACGACTCACTCATCGCTGATGTGATGAGCTATGCCGACAACTCAAATGAGCGGTTTGTGACGCAGTTGCCGCGATTGGTGATGCTTGCTGAGAACCGCTTAGCGACCGACGTCAAAGGACTTGGTCTAATCAGGGTAGTCAACGGTGAGTTCATAAGCGGCAACCCTGTGGTTGACAAGCCCGCCAGGTGGCGTGAAACTCTGCACCTACTCTTGACTGTGTCTGGACAGCGGCAGTTTATCCTACCGAGGTCATACGAGCAGTGTCGCGCCTACTGGCCTGACCAGTCCGTAACCGGGACACCGAGGTTCTACTCTGACTACGACTATGAGCACTTGTTCGTCGTCCCGACGCCTGCGAGCGCACTCGACTTCGAGCTGGCTTACTACGAACGGCCGGAACCACTGTCTGAGAGTCGTCAGTCAAACTGGACTACGCGCTATGCGCCGCAACTCCTCCTCTACGCAACGCTCCTAGAGGCCCAGTCGTTTCTCAGCCGCCCCGAACGAGTGCCTGAATTCAAGGCACTCTACGATGAGGCCAAGATGGCTGTGGCCAAAGAAGACCTACGCCGTGGGACTGAGAAGCACGCGGCAGTGAACAGGATGTAGAGTGATGCCACGAGAGCTCAAAAGCCTTAACTTCATTCCAGGCATCAAGCGCGATGGCACGGCGCTCGAGGGCGCCATGTGGTCTGGTGGCGAGTGGGTCCGCTTCTACAGAGGCCTACCAAAGAAGATGGGTGGATACTACATGGTCACGTCTGAGTTTAGCGACGTGATTCGTGAGGTCTACGTGCGACCGCGGCAAGATCTCAATCGCGTCTTCTGCTTCACCAAGAATGGCATTGAGTGTGTCAACCTCGACAAGTTGGGTTATGGCAACGGCCGCTACGATCGTACACCGGCTGGTTTTGCTGTGTCTGATGACAATACTTGGACAGTTGATGCGCTCTACGACGCGGGTGGATCTGCTACCAACATTGTAATCGCGCACGCAAGTCAGGCATTGACCAATATCGACGACGCTACGAACCTACCCATCTACTATGGAGATGTGAATGCGGCAACTGCCTTCACTGCACTCGGCAAGTCAGTGTCAGGCGGCATCGCGGTTGTGCACCCATACCTATTCTTTTATGGGAATGATGGCTACATTGGGTGGTCGGCAGTCAACAGTCCGACTGAGCTCACATCTGGTGACGCTGGTGAGGCCAACATCTCGTCGACCAAGGTCTGCCGTATTCTCCCCACTCGGGGAACAGGTCAGTCGCCATCTGCCCTAGTCTGGTCTCTCGATGCTTTTGGTCGGCTGAGCTGGGTGGGTGGTGGCGCGGTGTTTCGTCACGACCCAATCTCGTCGCAGACCAGTCTCTTATCACAGCGCTGCGTGGTCGAGTACGACAACCAGTTTTTCTGGATTGGCGTTGACAGATTCAACGTCTATAGCGGTAGTCTCCAAGAGCTTCCGAACACAGTCAACAGTGAGTGGTTCTTCGACAACCTCAATTGGACGCACCGCAACAAGGTCTGGGGCACCAAGATTCCACGCTGGGGCGAGATCTGGTGGCACTTCCCCAAGGGTGACAGCACTGAGTGCAACCACGCCATCATTTTCAACGTGCGTGAGAAGACATGGTACGATGTAGCCATCAACCGCAGCGCCGGGGCCTTCGCGCAGATGCTCCCAGTGCCTCTCTGGGCAGATTCGGTCATCGATCCGGTCTCTAACAAGTTCAGTCTCTGGGGCCATGAACGCGGCCGTGACATCATCATTCGTGATGACGTGCTCGCACTGCGATCGAGCATCGAAACACCAAACTTTGGACTCCCCACCGGTGGCTTGGGGTCTGACGAGAGTCAGGGTGTAGACGCGTGGACGAGGATCGATAGGATCGAACCTGATTTTAAGCAAGTTGGCAGCATGACAGTCGAAGTGTTGGGCAGGGACTACGCCAATGCCGCTGACAGAACCAGCAACCCATACGTCTTCAACGAGGGTGACGGCAAAGTCGATATTAGGGAACAACAACGACATATCAGACTCAGATTTACCAGCAACGCGACAGGTGGAAACTACCACCTTGGCAAGTCTTTGATCCACATTGAAAAGGGCGACGAGCGCCAGTAGGAGAAAAACATGAGTTGGTTTGATGATTGGGTTGCCCCACTCGATGATTCTTACGGACTAGATTGGGGAGATGGCCTGGCCGACTTTAGCGCCGACATGGGTCTTGGAGGTGGCTTGCAACTGCCAGAGGGTGGTTTGCTGCTAGACCCAAGTATGGACTTGGGTCTGGGACTCGACGTGCCGATGCAGACCGACGGCGCACTCGGGGCCTTCGATCTCGGTTACGACGACTACAGCCCGGAGTTAGGTCTCAATGCTCCGACCAGTGGATTCTTCTCGCCTGACTTCAATGCTGGGTCACTCTATCCAGTGCTGAACTTGAGCTTCTCTACGACCGCGCCAGAAGACTCGCTCACGACCAGTCTCACGAAGCCGCTGCGTCAGGCTTGGGATAAGAATCCGTGGGGTGTCATCTTGCCCCTCGGCATGGGGGCGCTCGGTCTCTACTCTGGTATCCAGCAAAACAAGCTCCAACGCCAGGCCTACGAGGACCAGAAGAAGGCGATCAAAGAAGCACAGCAAAAGCAGGACGAGATTGACAAGCCGATCGTCTATACGCCCAACGTCACTGACAATGTTGTGAACGGTCAGCCAAGCGTACTGCGGACGCTGTCACCCTATGGTGGCAATTACTCACGGTATGGTCGCGGAAACGACGCGCGAGAGCATGAGTTTGTCAAGAACAAGGTCGACTTCTCCGACGTACTGACTGGCAAGTATGCAGCCGGCGGTCCCACTCCGTGTGCCTGCCAGGCTAAAGGTGGTCCACTGCGACAGTTGTCACGTGGTATCGACGGCCCTGGCGGTGGTCAGGATGACATGGTGCCAGGAGCGTTGTCGCCGGGAGAGTATGTGCTCGACGCTGACGTCGTCGCGGCCCTTGGCGACGGCAATACGAAGGAAGGCGTGCGCAAGCTCGATGACTTTCGCAAGCGCGTGCGGCTCCACAAACGAGCTGCTCCGGCCAACAAGATTCCGCCCAAGGCCAAGGCGGTTGACCAATACATGAAGAAGGGGGCAAAGTGAGCGGGCTCAACTTTCTATTTGGTAGCAGTGTGCCGTCGTCGGTGACGACGTCTGCGAGTGGCACCAGCACAATCCCGGCCTGGTTACAAGACTTCACCAGGTCTCTGATGGTGAAGGCGACAGACATCGCCTCGCAGCCTTACACACCCTACAACGGTCCACGCCTGGCTGACGTCACTCCTCAGCAACAACAGGCCTGGCAACTCGTGCAAGACAACGTCGGCGTTAGTCGTGACTTCCAAAACCTTTCCAGAGACGCACTGGGTTACGGTTCTCAGGGTTTTAACCCGACTGAGTTTGCCAGGTTCATGAACCCATACACTAGCGGCGTGGTTGACGAGATCGGCCGTCTGGGAAACCGCAACTTCACCGAAAACATCCTCCCCAAGGTCAACGACGCTTTCACTGGGGCTGGGATGTTTGGTGGCTCGAGAAATATGCTCATGGCAGGACGAGCAGCCAGAGACGCGCAGTCTGACATCCTTGGCAAGCAGGCTGACTACCTCGCCTCTGGCTTCCAAAACCAGATGAATAACTACAATACTGCCAAGGGGACGTCGATCAACGCCGCCCAGGCTGCAGGTCCGCTTGCCCAGACAATGCAGACTCTGGGTTTGAATGATGCAAATGCCCTTGAGGCGGTGGGGCGGACGATTCAGGGTCAGAATCAGCAGTCACTCGACCTCGCCTACAAAGATTTCATTAGCCAGAGAGACTACCCACTGAGCCAGCTCGCGATGCTGCAGGGAATTATCCAAGGGATGCCGATCAGTCAATCGAGTACAAACACCTCGTTCGGTTCACCATCACCAACCGCCAGCCCGCTCTCACAGGCGACATCGGCGGCACTCTCTGGTGCGGCGCTCTTGAGAATGTTTGGAGGCTGAACGTGGACATTACAAATCCGCTTGAGATGCTGACGATGGACGCGATTGACTCCCCTCCAGTCCAAGGAGCTGGAGCTGCACCACTCGCGCAGTTGGGGCAACCCAGTGCGGGACTCAACCAACTGCGTGAAGGCCTGCAACGTCGCGCTGGTGCACCTGACTACGAAATTCCAGAGAATGTCTGGGATGCTAGAGCGCTCAGCGGTGCAGCCGCAGCTGCTGGTCAACCTACGTCTAACTTCTGGCAGTCACTCGCCGGGGCGATTAACCAATACAATAACTCGAAGTTGGAGCAGCACCTGTACCAACAACGAATTGCTGAGACACGACAACAAAAAGCCTTCGATAACCTAACCAAGCTCGAAGACAACCAAAGTCGCAACGCTGCACGCGAGCGCTTGGCGATGGCTCGCCCGCTCAAACTGAAAGACGGTAGTTGGGCTACGTGGGATCCGACTACGAACCCACCGTCACTCAAACCATTGGTTGGGGCTGAGTCTGGCATCTTCGATGAGGTCTATGCCAAGTTTCTCAAGATCGCGACAGAGAACAAGATGCCGAACCCTGAGGACTGGGCGACAGATCAGGCGTGGTACTACGTCCGTCGGCGGCCGGTGAGCGGTGGCGAGCCAACGACGCCCGCGCCAGGCGCACCGGGAAGCCGCGAGACGCGCTCTGCGCCCGCTGGTTCTGCGCCAGCCGCACCGTCCTCGAGCACGCCTAGCTCTCTCTCGCCAGCCGCGCAGTCAGCGGTGGCGCCTAGCTCTCCCTCGCCAGCCGCGGAGACACCGAGAGCGCGGCTAGACTGGCAGGGAGACCCGCGCGAGGCCTTTCGCCAGGCAGCCGCGCTCACAGACCCGGCAGATCGCGCCGCGATGCTTCGCCTGGCGGCAGACCGCTGGCCAGAGCTGGCTGCTGAGCTGCGAGGAAAGGCTGCGTCGCCCACCCAGACTAAGCCGGCATCGGTCGAGTACCTCGACCAGCGGAAGGAGAAGCAAGAACAGAGCTACGGCACAGCGGAGGGCAAGGATCTCGTCGACGAGGCGCGGGCTTTGAAGTCTGCCTACGCGACGAATACCACACTCCAAGCCCAGTTGACGCAACTCAAGCACGCCTTCAACTCCAACAAGAACATCGCAAGCGGCGAGCTGGCTCCGCTCATCAGTACGACCAAGTCTTACTTGGAAGGGATCTTCGGCCGCAACGTGGTCGGTGATTCGCCAACGTGGGAAAATATCATTGACTCACTGTCGACTGATATGGCCTTGCACACGCGGACGAAAGACGGCACCAACCTCCTCCCCGGTGCAATCTCGAACTACGAAAACCAACTCATGTTTAAGATGGTGCCGCAGATCAAAGACACCAAGAACGGCCGACTCGCCAAGATAGATCTCATGATGGAGTTTTCAAAGACTAACATGCGGATCTCTGAGGAAGCTACGAAGTTTGCCAAAGCGCACGACAACAAACTCACACCTGAGTGGGAGGAGCGCAAACAACGCGTGATGCGTGAGGAGCGGGCTCGTCTGGCAGAGTTTGCTCGTGAGTTGGTGCAGCGATACAACACTACTGGAGTTAAGTGATGGCAAAGAACTACTCAACGCTGACAGACGAAGAGCTGGAGGCGATCGCCAATGAGGCCTTCAACGCCGTGCCAACCACCGCCACGCCCGCTGAGGCGGCGGCGATTGAGCAGCCAAGCCGTCAGGCAAGGCAAGAGTTGTCTGAGCGTAGCGCCGAGCCCTTCGAGTTGGGTGACGTCGCCCGTGGTTCCCGCTCTCGAGCCGGCGACCTGGGGATGGGTGCAGCACAACGTCTGGTTGGAGCGGCGGAGATGCTCGGCATTGAGGGCGCTCGCGAGTTGCGCCCCAAGCTCGACACTGTGCTCCGCAAGAAGTGGAAAGATGAAGAGCGGCTGCGTCGCCGCCCAGGCTTCACAGTTGGCCAGGGCGTCTCTGACTTCGCACTCGGTGCCGTGCCCTACAGCGCGTTGATGGCGATGGGCGCGCCAGGCCTGGTGGCGGCGACGGCGACGGGTGGCGGCGCGGGCTTCATCGAACCCACAATCGACAACGATCCACTCGACGTGCTCATCAATACCAGCAAAGGCGCAGGCAGTGCTGCGGCGCTCTATGGTGGACTCAACGCGGCGACGCGGCTAATAAACGGCCCGGGGCGTGGTGTGTCGCGTCCTGACTACGCGCACGGCCTCGACCAATACGCTCGTGAGCATGGTGTAAACCTTCGCCCAGGTGACGTTGAGCAGGCCGTCGACAGAGGCCACTCACTCCGCCGCATCGAAAATACTCTGGCGCAAAACCCGATGTCTGGTGAACCACGCCGGCTTGATCTAGATGCCAGCGCCTTGCGGCAGTTTTTCACAGTCCCTACCGGCAAACTCGACCTTGCCGGCAAACCGGTTACTGCGCACAGGTTTGCTGAAGACGTCAAACGAGTGGCTGAGTTGCGACGCGCGCAGAACCAAGAGCTGTGGGATGACTTCTACTCGGCCGCGAGCGCTAGTCCCGGTGAGTTGAGTCAGATCTGGGCGCCCAACTTCAAACTCGCGTTGCAACGGGCTGTCAACCGCTACCTCGCGCCCGAGACACCAGCTGCGACCCCAAAGACAATGAAGCAGCGACTGGCCACCCTTGGCATTCGCGACAACAAGGCTCGCGACGCCTTGGAGAAGATTCTCGAAGGTAATCGCCAAAAGTTCAGTTTCGATGAGCTAGAAGCGGCGCGCAAGGCGATTGGTACTATCTCACGTACCATGGGCAAGAGTCAGCAACCCTTCATGGACGACTTCGCTGACGCGCTCAATAAATCTTACGGGGCAATCAAAGGCGACCTAGACAACTGGGGTCTCCTCCTTGAGCGGCGCGGGCAAGGAGACATCTATGGTCGCTACACAAAGGCACTCAATGACTACCGCGACAGCGTGATCGGACTCGAAGAGCACCCACTCGCCTCGAAGTTGCTCGACAAGTATAAACCACCCAGCTTTGAAGATGTGACGAGGTTGCTGACTGGCAGTGATCGCTCTGAGTTGGAAAGCCTGTACAAACTTTTGGATGAGCCAGGGCAGCGTACCCTTGGCCTCGCCACGAGCGCCAGGCGCCTGGGCCAACGCACCACAGCGCCGACTGAAACGATGACCGACGTACGGAGCCCCTACAGAATGGCAGTCGACACCCTAACTGCTCCGCTCAGCTACCCGTATGCCGCGATGATGCGGAAACCAGGCGTGAAGCAGATGGTGTTTACGTACCCTGAGTTTGCCCGTCGCGGTATCCCACTAACCCTCGAACGCGCTGGCCGTGGTGGGGCACTCAATGTGCTGCGCCTCAAGCAGGAGAGTGAGTGATGCCGGCACCGAGAGTTGTGCCACCTCTGGCTGAGCTGGCCAAGCTAATCAAGGCTGACCGCGAGAACCGGGTCCAACGCCTCGCGCCACGCTTTCAACGTATCTACGAACTGGGTCAGGACCCAGACAAGCTTGAAGAGTTGGGGGCTCAAGTAGCTAGTCTCGTACGTCGCAGTCCAAGCGCTTTTGAGCGTAGGCCTGGTGCTGCTGAGTCGTTCGAAGACCTCATTCACAAGTATGGCGTCGGTTACACACCACCAAACCGCGACTTCCGTGAAATGGCTGCGATCTACGACGTACTCGACCCAGACACGATGTTTGAGGTCTACCGCCAGCCAGGTAGGATGATGCGTGATGAGTTCAATGATTACAACCTCGAAGGCATGCGCAACCAAGCTGATCGTGAGGCGATGTTCAACAGCAAGCGCAACTTAGGTTTGCTCAACATGCTTGACATGGACAAGCCATACTCGAAGATCAACTCAATCGGTGGGCGTCGTGGTTCTGGTACTGGCACCCGCCTCTACCCGGCTGGGTTTGACGTAGCCGCACTCACTGGGGCGCCGAACCTCGCCGACCCCGTGGGTCTGACCTCGCAGTCGCAGCTGCGTAGAAACTTCCTCTCAGTCCCAGCGCTGCTCCGCCACCAGAAGAGTGGCCTCATCTACCCATCATCAGACCAACTCAAACACACGCCAGAGACAAACCTAAAGCGCTTTGGTGAATCTTCACCAGAGCGTCAGGTGGGTGAGTACCTCTACAACGGTGTGCTTGGAGTCGGCGACCGCCTGCCAAACGAGCCAGCGTTCACCGACGCACTAGGGATGCTCAACTCACGCGCCCCATTAGCCACATTCGAGGCTCTGGCACGACACAGTCGCGTTCCAGAGGTCGGACCGCGATCACTGCGCTGGACCGCCATCGTTGACGACCTGCTGAGTGGTCAGGCCGTCAACCCAGAGGCGCTGCGCGGTATCATGTATGCTCGGGGAGGAGTTGTTCGTAGATGCCCTTCGCGGTGATGTATGAGCGTTGGTGGAGTAGGATAGTGCGCTTGCCGTCGTAACCACCGGCCAAATTCCACACCAGTGGAAGTTTGAGATCGTGGCAGCGTCCAAAAACCAAGTGATCTCGCTCGTCAAGCTCCTCCATAGTCATGTAACCAGCCCCGTAAGGGTCACCGATAAAGGCGTCAGCCCCGGCTTGGTAGAACACTAACAACCACGGCCTGGCACTGAGTGCCTCGTCAATCACGTGCTTGTTGTGATCCCAGTTATCGGTGAGGAGATTGTGGCCGTGGGTGAGGTGCAGAACGTCTACCCACCCCAGGCGCTCGATGATATCTTGTGTACCGTTGCCATAGTGGCCGTCACCGTCGATGATGAGAAACTTGGCTCCCGGGGCGTAGCGCCTGACTGCCGCGATCGCCGCACAGAGGCCGTTGAATGTACAAAAGCCGCCTCCATTGGCGTAGCCAGCGTGGTGAAATCCGCTGACTGGGGCAAAAGCGAGGCCGTGATTGATCGCATCAAGCGCCCCACTGATCAACGCCCCATTTGCTGCGAGGATGTGTTGGTTGGTTGGTTCGTCAATCTCACCGAAACCATTGGGGCGCGCGAGAGTGAGCACGCCCGCGACGTAGTCTACATCGTGGACTTTAAGCAGGTTCTCAGCTGAGGCCATGACTCCAGGCACGATCGTGTCGCTGTATTTGTTGTAGCAGACATTGAAGACGCTCTGTGCCTTCGTCAACGAAATAAAGCTCTGCCCGACAGGCGGCTTGAGGTTGTCATTCCAGATAATTCTCACCATCGTTCTCCAAAGTTGTTGTCAGGGCCGCCAGACTGTGGGCTCGTGGTGCCAGATGCGACCACTGCTGCGCCAGAGTTGACACGCCTCTGGGTGTGGGTACTCACGCGCAAAGACAATCCGCTCACAGTTTGTATTGAGCAGCAGCTTGGTGCAGGTAATGCATGGAGAGTCTGTGCAATAACAAGTCTCAATGTCCCACACATCGCGACACTGCAACAAGGCATTCTGCTCGGCGTGGATGGCCTGACAGGCGTCGAGCTTGGTGCCAGATTCGGCGGTGGCGCCAGAGCAAGCGTGTGGATAGACAAACGGCTCGAAGCCGTCGCCGTTAGTTGAGACTGCTTCGTTACAGTGTGCCTGTCCAGCCGCCACTCCGTTGTAGCCGGTTGAGAGCACGTGTCCGCGCTTGTTGATAAGCACGCAACCCACCGCGCGCCGCAGGCAGGTCGCCCGGGTCGCGGTGAGGAGGGCGAGCTTGATGAAGTACTCGTCTCGTGAAAGGCGACTCATGGCCGAATCTTCCAAAGTTGAGGGTCGACGGCCACCTTGTCACGACAAGCCCGCAGCGACGCGTAGAAAAAGGACCAGTCACCGGCGATGACCTGCGGTATCGGTAGTGCTTCAACCGTGTTTGCAATTGGCGAGTTGTAGAGCAGCTCGCAGGCGCTATTCAAATCGCGCTGGTAGAGATGCATCGAAGCGGCGGTCACGGTCAACACCCCTGGTGTGATTGGAGTCTCACTGGGATAGACCAGGTTAAAGTCACAGCAAAGCTTGGTGCCGAGCATCGAGAAGTTGAAGAGGTCGTACGGCAGACCAAGCCAGACGTCACTCGATCTCATGAAGACTGAGACGTTGAGAAGACTGTTGCGGATGCGAAAGTTCATCGCGACCGTGCAGGGAATGTCCTTGCTCGGCGCAGGGCCGCGCTCCCAGATGGTCAGCGTCGCCTGACGCGTGTCACGGTCTTCGTGCAGCTTCTCGAGCACCCAGGCCCACTGCGCGGCAATCGGAGGCCCGTAGGCCCCGGCGAACACCTCGCCGTCGTCTGAGAACTGCGCGATATTGGGGTTGTATGGCGCGATGTCTTCGACGCGGTTCGACCCGCTGATGATCCACATCGCCTCCGCCGCCATGAAAGAGTAGTTGAGCTTGCGGGCTTTGTGTCCAACAACCGGCGAACACATGTTGATTGTCACCTGCCTATCTTGTATTTCAAAGCAGGCTTGATTGCGCGGTTCAACCAACTTGCCTCTGTTGAAAATCTCACCGAGGGTGTAGCCCCAGGCATCATTCGCGGAAAGCATTGATCACCTCCAGAAGCTTATACGGTTGGTTGTGTTTGAATCTCTTGTGATACTGTGGGTGCTGCACAGCCTCGCAAACAATGCCGTGGCGCTGACACCAGAACGTGGCTTCAGTCCCCAAAGCTACGACGATCTGCGGACCTAGGTTGAAGACCTCGGTTGGGTCGGTCTCGGTGCCGTCAGCTTGGTGTGCGTTGATGAAGCGCAGATCACGCTCTGGTACACCGATTGAGTCCAGCTGCTCTGCCAACCACCAACTGCACCCGTTGTAGCTCGCGCTCACAAAAGGCACGTGCTCGAAGCCGACGATGTGCTCTGGGCCAGGGCTATCGCCGACCAACACAAACTGCGGCACGGCCGTAGCTGGCGTCAGCAGTCGTTCATAGGTGACATCTGCCTCTGGTTCTTGCCAGTTGTAGATCACAGTCGGTAGTTGGTTCGGCCACGTCGCATATTGCTGATAGACCGCACGTAGTTGGTCGGTGTTGTCAAGCATCTCTTCACCATGCCGACTGTTGAAAACCTCCAAGCAAGTCTCGAGCGCTGGGAGGCAGAGCGCCAGGCGCGCACTATACGTGATGGCGATGCGGTCTAGCATGCGCACTTGAGCACGCGTCAGTCGACTTTGGCCTCGGTACACAGGGCCGTAGATCGGCTCTGAGTGCCAACAGCGGTCAAGCACGACATCGCGACCTTCGAGCAGTGGGCGAAGACTGTCGACAAATTTCATGAATAGCTCGGCAGAGCCACACTCGGGATAGGCGTCATGGTGAAGAAAAACGGCGCCTTGTAGCGCCGTTTCTCCCTTGAGCTGGTTGAGCAACGTGCTCTTTCCAGCCCCATCAGGGCCCTCCAAAATTAGGAGGCGTCCCATGGCTCAGGCCAACTTGCCTTCGCGCTTCAACTTCGAGCGGTACCAGCTCACGTCCTTCGCCTCGGACTTGGAATCCGGGAACTTGGAACGGATGCCGGCGACGATGGTCTCGGTGTCTTTGCCGGCCAGCAACTGCTCGGTGATGTAGGCGCCGACGCCAGTGCGTGAGCGGCCGTCACCTTCATCGGATGCAGCCTTGGCTGCCTTGGCTGCCTTGGCCGACGTCTTCTCGGGCGCAGCCTTGGCCGGTGCCTTCCCGGACGCAGCCTTGGTCGCCTTGGCTGCTGGTTTCTCTTCAGCCGGCTTCGCCGGTGCTCGCTTCGTTGCCATATCTACTCCTTGCTTGGTTGGTTTGAGTCGGCCGTTCAGTGCTGCCAGCTCCTGCTGAACTTCGTCCGAAGCTCCAAACAGCTGGGCTGCCTTGCAGAAGCGCTCCACGGCCGCGGGAACGTCTCTGTACTCCAAATGGTCAAACTCTGACCAGAAGTCGTGTGTGTCCATCTCTTCACACACAAGACCCTCGCCATTCATCTGAATGAAAAACGTACTTTCATGGTGTTGCCGATAGACGAGGTATGTGTGCCGCTGCCTGTCTAACACTACGAAAGGAGTCACCAACACGGTGTGTGGGTCCTTTTTGCTAATCGTGCCTGGTGCTGCTTGAGTCTGCTCCACCGCCCTCTCCCAAGGTTTTAATCAATCGATGGAAAGATTGTACACAAAAATTCAAACGACTTGGACTGTCTTAACGACAATCGGTTTAGATTTGGTGAGCGGGCGGTGGTCAATGATGGTCAGCTCGGGCCTGGCCAACCTCTTCTTGAAGTTTGTCTCAGCCAGCCGGCGCGCCAAGTACTCAGCCGCGGCTGGTTGCACTGCCTTTCCAACCTGTGCATATTGCTGGTTAGGTGCGCCGACGAACTCGAAGTTTGCCGGCCACCCGCCGAGCACCTGTGACTCACGGACACTGAGCAGTCTGTCCTCAAATGGGTGTACCTGCGTAGCTCCGCCAGAAATGACTCCAATATAACCGTCGGGGCGCATTCGCTTGATTAGGAACGACGGTCGTCCGGCGTTGACCTCGATCCCCGTGCTGTGCACGCGTTTGATGCCGGTGGAGAGGTGCTTGTCATGAAACTCGCGCACCGAGCCCCAGGCCTTGGCCCTCCGCATCTTCTTGATGGTCTTGGCGAGGTAACCAACATTTGCGATCGGATCACCGGGCTGGTAGTGTCCGTCCAACAGCTCGCCAAACGGCCGCGTCGGCGCCGGCTCTAGCTCAGTCAGCGCGGGAGTGAGCGGGTGTTGGTGCGCGATGAAGAAGAGCCGGGCGCGGCGCTGCGGCACCCCGTGCAAGCAGAGGTCTGTGAATAGTAGTGTGACTCCGTACCCGTGCTCTAGCCAACGCTTAGCGAGCGCCATTGTAAACTGCTGGCCAAACTCCCAGGCCTGTGTGACACTCTCCCACACCCAGAGTCGCGGCTCGAGGTCGAAGGCAAGGTCAGCAGCCCGGCGCGTGCAGTTGAGATACCCTTCGTTAGTCTCAATCGCGTAGGCCCCGGCGCCGTGCTTGACGAACTTACCAGCCTCGCTCCAAGCTGCGCAGGGTGGGTTGTAATAGAGGAGATCGAGTCGGCTTCGTCCCAAGGCCTCGCGCGCCGCCTCACGCCAGCGCTCGGGCTTTGTCTCTATGGGCAACTCAGGCCAGCGTTGCTTCGCACTCAGGACACCGAATGGACCATCTTCGAGGTGGGCGACGACGTCGAAGTGCTTTTCCACACCCAGTGTAAATCCGCCCGCAAAAATGAAATTACCAATAGCTTTCATAGAAGTCCCCTCTCCACCCAATAAGCTTTGAGTGCATCTAGCAGTGCCGTTTCAGTCCGCCGCTTGGCTTGTAGTGAAGCTAGTACTGCTTCGTCCACGGTGTCACGCGCCAAGATGTGGTAAACAAACACACGTCCAGTCTGACCTTGCCGCCAGATCCTGCGGATAAATTGAAAGTAGTCTTCGTAATCATACGTCAGGCCGTACCAGATGACAGCCCGACCACGCTGCTGCATGTTGAGCCCATGGCTCATTGATTTTGGCTGGCCGAGGAGTACCGGCAGCTCGCCCGCATTCCATCGTTTGACAATCTGTGCTGCCTGTGTGGCCTTGACACCCTTGCCAATGTGTGGCACAGTCTCGCCCAGCAGTTTCGAGAGCGCTGGCTGTGCCCTGGCTAGGTCGTGGTTGAAGTCGTAGGCAACCAAAGCCTCTTGCCCACTCAACTCTTCAACGAGGTCACACAGAGCCTCGGTCTTAGCGCTGTGCACCAGCTGCCACTCACGCTTGGTCTCTGACTCCCCTTCTTCGCGGTCTAGGTAGACGCCTCCATTGGCCAGTTGCCGGCACTTGTTTAGCGCCACACCAGCGTTGGCTGCCGTCACCCGACCTTTCTTGAATTCTAGCACCAAGGCTGACTCGAGCTGGTCATAGAGCTTGCGTGCTTGTTTCGGCAGGTCAACCCAGAGAGTCTTATTGACTAGCGGTGGTAGTTGCAAGTAGTCCTCAGCAGCCATGCGCAACACCCGAGGCGCCAGACGTGAGTAGATCTCGTCAGCCGCCCCCTCCTTCGGCACGAAGCGCGTCGGCACCTCGAAGTTGTCAATACCTCCGAGATTGTTGGCCTTGTAGCAAGTCTGTGACTGCGAGACGTAGAAGTACTTGGAGCGATAGTGCGTGATGTATGGACCGAACGTCGCACCCAGATCCATACAGTAGACCTGCCCAAAGAGGTCGAGCAGACCATTCGGAGCGGGGGAGCCAGTGAGGATCACGCGGCGCTTGAAAAAAGGCAGCATTGGGTACAGCAGCTTGGCCCTGTTATTATTAGTGTGCTTGAAGCGCGTGCTCTCATCGATGACGAGCATATCGAAGGGCAGCACTTTCTTGCCCGTCAACTGTCCACGCAACCACTTGAGACCCTCTGGGTTGATTGTGTAGATGTCGTGTTTCTCACGCAACACGTCAGCCTTCTTGTCTCCGTGGAGGATCCCCACACTAAGGTGCTTGAACTCGTTCCACTTCAAGACCTCTTCTGGCCAGACGCTGTAACACGGTTTGAGTGGGGCGATGACGAGCGCCGCTTTGACGAAGCCGAGCTTTTGGAGTATTTTGAAAGCAGCGAGCGTAATCGATGTCTTGCCAAGTCCAGGATCGAGTAAGAGTCCTGTGAATGACATCTCAATAAGAAACTTGATTCCAGTTTCTTGGTACTCGTGTGGGACGAACTTGATAGACATGCTCGTAAGATCTCCAAGGCCTCTTCTTTTGTGAAACAGACGAAGACATCACACCCCAGCTTGACGAGGTCACTTAGTACCTCGACCTGCATAGGGCTGAGGACTCCACCTGGCTTCTTAAACTCAATGTAGATGTGGCGTCCACCCTCGCGCACGAAGAGTCTGTCAGGCCACCCAGAGAAGCCGAACCCGTTCATCTTGCGAGTTTTGTAGCCCCACTGCTTGGCCTGGCGGACAACCGCCGTCTCGATCGAGGCCTCAGAGCGGGGAGGCGGCGGTGGTAGCGGCTTCACTTGATGCTCCAGTCGGTACAGGCCTAATCATGTCATATTTTGGAGACGGCTCTGGGAAGTCACCGAAGCCGAACTTGGAGTAGAATCTTCGCAACTCCACAGCGTTCGGCCCGTGATCACCGTCGTGGGCAAAGATCCGCAACACAACTTGCCGACCCTGAGCATCAGCGAAGGCGAGCGCGGCACGCACTGCCTCAGTCGCCCAGCCTTGCCGCCGCACGTTTCGATGACACCAGACGTCGGTCAGCTCGTACCAATCCTGACCTTCTCCCACCAGAGACGCCTCGGCGTGGTGGGGCTCTGTCCCCACCACCCAACGGTGCTCAGACTTGCGCCGCCGCGCTGTCACAGCCGCAGGCCCATCGAGTTGAGCAACTGCACCGCGTGCCTCGCTTGACTGACGGCGTCATCTAGCGCGTTGTGGTGCGTACCAGCACGCTCCAACTTCGGTCCTTTGATGAGGCTCTTGAGTGAGCGATAACAGCGGTTGTTCCAGAAAAGCCAAGGCAGTTCAATCTCGGCCGCGTGGTACGCAGCGGCGAGGATTGCGTTGTCGAAGTCAGCTCCATTTCCCCAGACCTGGATCTTGCCAAGTGAGGCGACGCTGCCGAGGAAGGCCCCGAACTTTGTCAGACCGGCCACGATCCCGGTCTCACTGACGAGAGCCTCATCCAGCACACCCCTCGCCTCGGGCGCCTGCTTCTCCCACCAGGCCATCGTCGACAGATTGTCGAAGAGGCCGATGGCGTGGCAACTCGCCGTGTTGAGCACAGTGTAGAACTTCGCCGACTCATCGACACCTGTTTCGTCAAACGCAACCGCCCCGATACTGAGGATCGCGCAACCAGGCACGTTGCCGCGTGTCTCGAGGTCAACCATGACACCTTTCTTCACTTCAACTCTCCTAAGTTATGATGTAACCACGTCCGCCACATTGGTAACAGACCTCTCTCACCGTTGTGTTAGTAATTGGCCTATAAGCCCAGCCAGACCCGTTGCACGTCGCGCAGATCCACCTCATGGCTCAATACTCACACGGTCCGTTGTTCGCCCTCCTGAAGTGACACCACCGACAGGAGTTGCCTGGCTTTGGGTCGAAGCGCTTGTCGTTCAACATCTTCTTCACGCGCAACTCCCACTTCTTCTGGAGCTTAGGCGCCTGGGCCCGCAGCACTGGCTCAGCCGTCTGCACCACCTCATTGTGGTCCAAAAACCACAACTCGCCAGTCGCCCGCACAGCTGTGGGGAAGGTGAGTAGGCCAGCCAGGCCATACAGCTCGAGCTGGTCATCATACTCGCCGTGCGCTTTGATCTTGCCTGTCTTGAAGTCGATCACACGCACCTCGGGCTCGTCAGCATCTGCCACCGGTGGTACTAGGGCATCAGCCTTCACGCGACACCAAGCTGGCTTGGTCGAGCCAAACCAGTCTGTTGGTTCCCAGTTGGCCGTGAATGCGTACTCGATCTCGACCAGCGGCTTCAGCTTTTTGAGCTCCTTGAACTGCTCCCCCATCAGCTTGAGGTCAGCCGGCACGCGTCCGCCGCGTACCAACAGCGCCTCAGCCTGCTCATGGATCTTGATGCCACGTTCCATCGCCTGGCCTTTGGGTTCGTTGAGCTTCTTCACGAACTTGTAATAAGCTTGACGTGGACAACCCTCGTACGTGGTCAGCCGTGAGAGGCTCCACGCTGTGATTCCCTCGGTCGTTGGGTTAGCCATGGAGCGCAACCACGTTGTTGATCGTCACATTGAGAACCTCACGCACAACGCGCGATTGAGTGTTCTCGCTGGGTGCCTGCGTGAGGATAAACTTCTTGATGCTGGGCAGCACAAACTCCTCGAGCAGCTTCTCAGTCAAGACCTCGGCCTCGAAGTAGCCGTGCGACAACATCGTGCTTGCGTCAGTCTCACCCTCAAACAAGACAAACGCCGTATGTGTGATTAAGAACTTTTTCACGCTGCTTTCTCCATCTCAAACCAACGGTAACCGACTTCTCCGTCGCTCACCATCGGTACGTCAATCCCAGGCATGTCTTCCATGGCCTCTTTGAGCAACCGCATCTCACTCTTCCAAGCCTTCTTTGGTGCGCAAATGAGCAGCTCATCGTGAACTGAAAGCATGAATCTACCGTGCTTCCTCATTCTGTCGTATCTGAGCATAGCCTCCTTGGTCTGATCTGCCGCAGACCCTTGAATTAGGTAGTTGATGAGCTTGTAGTTGAACTCTCTGAACACGCCTTTGACGAGTCGTGGCGGCTCAGCATAGTACAACCGACCACCCCAAGTCCGCATCGGAACTCCACTCTTACCACGCAGGTTGAGGTCATCGATGAGGTCTTTGATGCCGGGAAAGGTGGTGAAGAGCACACGCTTGAGCTTCCGAGCTTCATCGACAGAACAGCCCAGACGCTCTGCCAGACTGCCGAGTCCCAAGCCGTAGAGAATCGCCAACACCAAGGTCTTCATCATCGTCCGCGCAAGGCCATCAGACTGCTCTAGCAGCCCAGTCTGCTCCCGCACCTCGCGCACCATCATCATGTAGATGTCCATCCGCGGGTTGGCGATGTAGGCCTTAGCCAGCAGGTCGTCCTCAAAGTGACTGAGGAGTCGTGGTTCCTGCTGGCTGAAGTCGCGAGCACAAATGACCATTGAAGTCTTGTCTGCGACTATATACCGACGCACTCGCGGCAGTGGTAGGAAGTTGAGACCATAATTCAACATCAATGACTCAGCCTTGGCAAGCTTGTCGTCTGATGGAATGTTTTGAAAGTTCGGCGTCGATGAAAATCGCCCAGTCCTCGTGCCACCACCCTCTGCCTGTGCAGTGCTATTCCACACAGTGTGGATGCGACCACCGGTCTCAAGCGCCATCGCCAGCCACTTTCGCATGAAAGTACGCAGGCAGGTAGCCAGCGTGTTTCTGTAGGTCAGCACTGCCACGAGCAGGCCAGAGCCAAGGGCTATGATGAGATTTTCCTTGCTAGTCGAGCGTGAGCCTTTTTCGGTCAACACCCACCCATCAGCAGAGACCAGGCCAGCCGCCTCGATCGCGTCGGCTAGTTGTGTGTCTGAGTCGACGTCAAGATCGGATACCTTCAATTTTTTCCGCACCCAGGCGTCGGCACGTTCCAGCTCGCGCTCATAGCGCTCAACATCGGCAGCTAGGAGTGGCACGTCGACCGTAATCCCTTCGTGTTCATTCCGTAGCAACACTGGAATAATTTGCATCTCGCGCTGGTACGCCTCGACCATCCCAGCCTTCATGATGCTTGGATGGAGCACCTTCCACAGCTCGAGCGGAAACTCAGTGTCAGCCTTGGCGTATGGCGCTACGATGTGCCCTGGAGCCTGTGAAATAAAAGCGCCCCACTGCGACTTCTTTTTCTTAGCTTCAGCCACGTTGGCGATGATCCAGTCGCGCAAGGCATCGCGCTCGACTGGCTCACGCCCCAACTTGGCCGGACCCAGCTCTTTCAGAGCCAGGCGCCGGCTGTGTGGGTCATCAAGATAGCCGAGCACCATCGTGTCATGACAACGCTCGGGTGGTGGAAAGTCAACTCCCATGTGTGTCTGACTGACATCAGCATCAAACTTGATGTTGTGGCAGAGCACACCATTCGGCACCTCGACCGCCTCACGCAACGCGTTGACGGCCTCGGTCTGGGAGCAGTTGTTGCCCTCTGAGTGGCCAAACGCGTAATACCGCGCCACACGCCCGGGGAGCTTGATGGCCACACCCACCGGCTTCGGTGGGTAGTGCGGCTGGTCATCGATCTCCTCGGTCTCGAAGTCGACTACGGCTGGAATGGCCACGTGTCACGCTCCCCGAGATCGTCTGCGCTCGTGCTTCCTCGCCTTGCGGGATGAGCAGAGCAACTGCCGGCGCTGGCGCGCTGTGAACGGGTATCCAAACCGCTCTTTGTCAAGCTGTCTCTTGTGGCTCATGCTCAGTACTTCTTCTTAGCGGCAGACTTGCGCGTGGCGGGCTTGGCAGGCGGCGCCTTCTCTTCGGGCTCGGGGTACGGCTGCACCAACGCCTCACCGGCCTCCTCCAAGCGATCGAAGACGGCGTTTCCGATCGCAGCAGGCAACGCAGCCTTGGCGCCGAACGTCACTTTGAACTGACTCTTGGGGTCGGGGGTACACGAGATGGTCGTGACGACCGCGATCGGGATAGTCTTCTGCAGAGTCTTCAGACTCTTCTTGTAGCCCTCCCAAGCCTTGACAGACGTCACCGGAGTCTTCATGAAGGCGAAGTCGGCCTTGCGCACCGCCTCGACAGTCAGCGGACTCGCCGGGAGCAGCGCCAGGCGCACGATGTTCTTGCAGGCCTTGCCCTTGCCTTCGCCGTCGGCAGCAGTGCCGAACTTGTTGTGCTCGCACTCATCGCAGGTCTCACACTGCGGCTCCGGTGCGTCGGGGTGCGGCTTCATCTCGTCCTCACTGCGGCCGAAGGCATAGCACACAGGTGGCCGCGGATTGTTGGGGTCGAACTTGCCGTCGTAGAAGGCGTTTTCATTGACGAAGTCGACAACCACAGTGTCGAGTTGGTTGCCAGCGACTGGGTTGTCGTCATACATCATGATGCCGCCGCGCATGCTGATGAACTTGCCAGCCGAGGTCTTGCGGCCCTGGTCCTCGGTCTCGGCCGCGTGCTTCGCCAGGCGCTCCTCGTAGCTCGCCACCGCCGTGTTTGCGGCCTTGCCGACCGCCGTGCCCTTCGCGGCTGCCTTGGTTGCTGTCTTGGTTGCCATTGCTTGACTCCTATCTGTGTTTTGGCCGCAATCAACGGCCGGTGCTTGACAAAACTCAAACTTCTTCGTCAGGGTCTTGCTTAAAACCTACGTCTGCTTTCGCACTCCTTTCTTTGTTTGTTGGGTAGTCCAACCTCGCAATGCCGATGCGACCGAAGCTGTGCAACTCCTTGGTTTTAGATCTTTGTGCTGCCACAGGCGTTGGTCTCGTATTGCGGCTTTGGTTGGGAGGTTCGCAACGCTGCTCGCGACGTAGGCAGTGATAGAACCACGCCGCGGCACCCAAAGCCTCGAGGCGAGTGAGGCGTCCGCCGTAACTCGACATGTAAAAGCTGCGCTTGCAAAACTGCTTGATCTTTTTCATAGCACACCCACCTCCACAACAAGCTCTCCGAACTCGATCCGCACCCGGCCAGTGGTCTTCACCACGTCGATGCGAACCACCTTGCGCCTACCCCGTTGCGGGTTTGACGCGCCAGTCTCACTGCGTGGCGCCCCAGGCCAGAAGTACGTGTGAACTTGTCCATCTCGTGGCCCGTGCTCGAGGTCGCCTGCCTCTACCATCTCTCTCAAGACTCGAGAGAGCATGGGCTTTGCAAGCTTGTGCTCAAGCACAACCTTGGCAACTTGACTGTGTTGCGCGAGCTGGTTGAGTGTCATAGGCACTTCGGTCGCTGCGGCAAAGAGAGCTGAGCGAGCCTTGGCGAAGATGACGCGCTTCGAATCAGCTGCAGTCATTCCTGCACCCCGCGCTTGTAGAGGAACTCGACCCGGTTCAGACTCTCTTTCTTGAGTACAGCGTGCAACACGCCGGTTACGGTGTCGAAGATCTCAACCACATGGGCCTTGTAGTCGTCGTGTCGCAGGTGCCCAACCGCCCGCTCGACCGCGCGCTCAGGGTGGAGCGCCACAGTGATCTTCATCAAGTTCTTGCCTTCGTAGTACGAAGTGCGGATGGGGCGCTTGACACTGAGTTGGGCGCTCATCGCTTCGTCACCGAGAGGTTGAGCTTGTGGAACTGCTCGACGCCTGGGATGGCCTTGCCGAGCGCCCAGCGCTCGCGGCAGGCCTCGGCCCCCGGGCGCTTCTGGAGCAACTCCCAGGCCTTGTTGCGGGCGATGTACGCATAGAACTTGTCCCAGTCGACCACGGTCGGCACAGTCAGTTCTTTGATCGAGACCATGGCAACTTTGCCACGCACGCCGTCGATGCCTTGTGATTTGTAGTTGGAGAAGATGTATTCTTCGAGCGCGGCTTCTTGCGCCTTGGTTGCGTCGACTCGTTTCTGCTGCTCGATTCGAGTCTTACGGAGTTTGTACAGCAGATCGACACACCCACCGATGGTTGTGGGTAGTTTGAGGGTTTTTTCAACCATGATCTAGCTCCTTAGTGACTTGGTAACTTAGTGACTTGGTAACTTAGCGACTTTGAACTTCGGTCGGAGACACGAATCTCCGTACAACCACTCTACCACAACTACGGACGGCCAACCGCCGCCTTATTGAATTCGACTCCGACTACTTCACCCGGCGAACCTTCGTCGGCTGGCGCTCGGCAGCCTCACGCAGCTCGCGCCTGACTCGCGCAAACGTCTTGCTGATGTCGGTGTGCAGCGCGTCAGTGTACTTGAACGGCCGCTTCACCTGGTTTCGTCTGTCTTTCGTCACGGCATGCCTCCATCTCTCAATCTGTTGGTCTGAGTGGCTGGACTCGAACCAGCGACCCCCTGCTTCCAAAGCAGGTACGCTACCAACTGCGCTACACTCAGTTAAAAGTGCACATAGCGGGCGACTGATATCTCAGCCTTGACGAACGCCGGAAACAAGATACACGGTCACAATCCGCTTTCTCTGTAGCTCAAACGTCCGCTTCTAGACCGTCTTGTAGAACACCAGGGTTAGTGACTCCCCGGTGTCTGACAGCCCGCCCTCTATGTAGACTCTCAAAATTCACAAGGCAGAGTTGCCAGCTCGCTCCCCCATCCGACAGAACGGGATCGCTGCTCGCATGCGGCGACTGTCGGATCGCCTTAGCAACTCTGTCTTGTGAATCCCCGTGCTCTCCGGGGTGTCAAGCCGTTCTGTGCTCTACTGCCTCCAGGCTTTCTCATGGCGCCATCACCGCGTCAGCACTCCCGCCGGCCTAGTTCAACTGGCATCCCGCCGGATTCGCACTATCGTCTCAAAATAGAAACAAGTGGCCAGTGCGAAGCATTCCATGCGCGTTACAGGCGCGCCCCTGGAGCTTTTCCACGGCCCCGGGCTTCGACGGGGTGGAGACCTGCGGTGGATTCAGGCCGCGGTGGTAGAGGGGACCTTGCACGCGCCCTCTAGGCAGCTCCCTGGCGTACATGTAACAGGCCGGATTCAGCCGGCGCGCAACATCACTGCCGCGGTTTTACGGGGCTAGACGGTTAACCGAGGCTTTTCCAAGGAGCTGCCTAGAGGCAGTTGCTGAGTTGCATACTACCGCGCGGGCGGCAGCTCGTACACAGCCGCCCGCGCTTTCGGTGTCGTCAGAGTAGCGTGGCTGCCAGGCTGAAAGCCCGCTCCTTCAACTCCGCGCCGCCATCTGTGTTGAAGAAGGCGTTGTCGAGACGGCGATCGATGAGCCTACCACGCTTGTGGTCGACATACTCCGTCACCACGTTGACGAGGCCCCAGGCGGTGCCGCGCGCACTCGCCAGCTCGCCGCCAATCGCATTCGAAGCCGTGAAGCTGCGCATCATGTCAGCCAGCACCGGGGCGTTCTGCTGCTCTTCAAGTGGCCGCTTCGGATCGCCGACCAACTCGATGAGGTACTTGACGGCCTCGTCGACCTTGACCGCGCGCTTTGACAGGCCGTGACACACCTCGACAGTCTCTTTCCAAGCCGCATCGATGAGGTCCAACTCGATCTTCACATCAGTCGGATTGAACCTCGTAGAGTGCGGCACGCAGACCGCCGCTCGGTCACGCTCGCCCAAGGCGATCGTGATCGTGTTGTTGCACACGACGCGCATCTGGACATACTTGGCAATAGTCTTGGTTGAGCCGTCGCAGGAGCTGGCAAGCAGCAAGTAGGCACCAAGCCGGTCCTTGCCGCGCAGCACTGCTTCGTGGGGCGTGCGGGCAAGGGCCCAATATTTCGCGCCATTGAAGAGCACGCCGGCGGTCTCGAGCTGGTAACCACGCTGCTCGCACAGATCGCGAAAGAACTCGAGCACCTCGCGTGGTTGCACGACCTTGTACCTGTTGCTGACGAGGCCGAGTGCCTCGCCCGTGTCGTTCCTGAACATCACCACACGCCCGCCAAAACTGCGAAGCTTGCCACCCGCCTCGAAGCGCACAGGCGCCTCGTCGATCTGATAGTCCAGCCCGGCCTCGCGCTGCCACACTTCGATCGCCGCCCCAGGCGTCAGGCGCTCGCCACGTCCGTGCCACGGAGTATCGCCCACATAGGCCATCGCCGTCCGGCCGTCAACCTTCACCGCCAACTCATGTGCCATCGTCTTTTCTCCTTGTCTTGCGGTTGCCCCGTGGCTAACCGAACAGAGACCATTATCTCACAACTCGGTGCAGTTGTACACAAATCAACCTAGCAACCTCGATAGCTTCGCGCTATCGTACCCTTCATCAAGCGCCGCCTCGGGCGCGGATAATGGTGGCGCACCAAAAAGCTGTAAATAGCTGCCGCTGCCCATCGACGCGCAGCGTCTCACACGCCTGCGCCCGGACGCGCCGTGGCCGTCGGTCATTCGCGGCTGGCGGGGGCGGTGGTTGCGGCAGTGGACGCGCGCAGTACGCGACTGACGGCCGGGTGATGTTTTGCCGGGTACGGACCAACCTCCGTGCCGTCAATCATCGGCACCGGTCCGGCTGCGTCAAGCTGCGTCGCAAAGTTGCGCTCCGCCTCAGACTTCCGCTCCGGGGTGCTCATTGCGCACGGAAAGCAAACCATCGCACCTTTCGGGCCGTATGGGCGCAAATCTCCGGTCTTGTCGCAGTAATGACACTTATTCATGGCCGTTCTCCTGTTGCGGTAGCGGATTCGCCCCTTGCGCGGATGGCGGCGGCGCACGAATCGGTAAGCCCGGAATCGTCTAGCACCTTGTCCCCGTGAGCCTCGCACAACTTCGCGCACGCCTCGCGCTCGGCAAGGGCCGCCGCCTCGGCTAGAGACTTCATTACGCTGTACTGGTGTTCGAGCAGCATGATTTTCTGCCGCAGCCGGTCAATCTCGTATTCCGCTTTGCGGATCGCGGCTCGCTTGCGTGGTGCGCTCATTCCTTCCCCTTCGCGCGTGCGGCGTCGTGCCCCGTCTTGCTAGCTACAATCGTCCAGTTGCCAAAGTCGCGCCCGCCCTGCGTGACGCCTGCGATGTCGAACTCAATCTTGTCTGCATTGGCCTCGGCGGCGCCGCAGCAAATCAGCACTGCAGCCGAAACCAGCGCGGCCCTGTCCAGTTGGTCGGCTGACTTGGCTATTGTGTAAATTTGTTTTTTCACTAATTTCCCAAGCGCCGCGTCATCCAAGTCGCTCCACAGTTCAGCGGCCTTCTCTTCGTCGTTCAGTATTAGCTCTGCCATTTCTCGCTCCGTATCATCCGTGTACGCGGGGCTCGGCTGTTTGGTGTCCTTTCAGTAGCTCGATCGCCATAATCTTCACGTCGCGCACTGTCAGTGTGTCGGCCGGTGCAATCGGATGTTGTAACACGTTCGACCATCCGCAACTGGCGATCTCGTGGATCGCCAAGAGTTCAGCGCGGCACTTCGCCGCATCCTCCCGCAGCGCCTCCACCTCGACGCGCAGGCGGTCCCGCTCCGCGATCACCTCGCCGAGCGTGATGCCGAGGTAATCGCGCTTCCCGTTCAGCCGGCGGATCACTTCACGCTGGCGGGTTATTTCATCAGACTCGCTCATTCCTTCTCCTTCGCGCGTGCGGCAGGTGGCGGTGGCAACGGCATCCAGTGGGACGGCTCGCATTTCACATACGGCCAGACCCAGCACCCGTTCCCGGCATATGCCTTTGGCTCCCAAAACCCATCGGCGTGCTTTCCGCCGCGCCCAAGCAACAGCACGCTGGTTCTGTCCCTCGGTGCCGTCTCAATCGGCTGCCACGGCGCCTCATCCTGCCCGGGAATGTCCCGCGCCGAAACGCCGGGCGGCATGTTGAAGTCTGTCATTTCGCCTCCGTGCTATCCTGCCTTCACTGAAATTCCGGGGCGGATTCCGCGAAGCTTCCACAACTGCCAGCAAAGCCAGCATCCATGCGGTGTTTCGCTTCCCCATCGGCGCCACTTCGGAAACGGCCGCTCGATGACGGGTTTCGGGAAGTCCCGCAGATCGTCCGGCCGGACGTTGGCGGGGCGCTTGCCGAGCATTTTCGCGACTGCGGTTTTGCCGATTAGCATGGTTCCATCTCTCACGACTGCGGGTTGTCTTCAGGGGTTGCAGGGTCGGGATAAAACACGTTAGCCGTCTTGTCAGCGCCGACTTTTGTGTCCTCTCGGCAAAACTCACGCCATTGTTCAAGCGCCTCATGCGCCGAGTCCCACCACTTGCTCACTGCGGCTATGTCCTTGCTGTCGAGCAGCAGGCATTCGAGTTCAAGCGCCAGCCGGTGCGCCGCCGGGAAAACATCGCGCATCCCGTCCAACAGGTAATCTACTTCCTCCTGCAACCGCTCAATCTCCTGCGCCGCTTCCTGACACACTGCCGCAACCGCAATGTGTTTTGAGTGGCTTCCTTCATCAACCGTGTATCTGCCGATCTTTATCGCCCGCAGTCTCTCGGCTACTGGAACAGCCTTTGCAGTCTCCATTTTTATTCCTTTGAGTTCCATGTCGCAAAACACCCATTCTCCGGCACAATCGAACGCTTGATCTCCGGATTTTTACCTACCATCCCGCCTTGATCGGCAAGCCATCGTTCAGCGTCGGTCTTGGTGGCAAACGATCCGTAGTGATTTCTGGCGACGCCTTCCCCAATCGCAGCCAGAAAAACGTCGTATTCCACTATATATCCGTAAGGCATTTAACCTCCATCCTTTGCCTGTTTGATCTTCCGGCGTATCCATTCACTGCCGCCGAGTCTCAAGCATTTCGCCCACTCGTCGTCCTTCATCCGTATCGCCCTCGGCTTCATCTTTTCACCGTTCGGGGACGCAGGCTTGCGTCCTTGGCCCCTTCCGGGGCCTCCGCGCTTAGGAGTGGGCGCCGCGGGCGTGCTCCTAGTCTTGAAATGTCTTCGACACCACAACTTCAGTCGTCATTCTAGCTCTCCTTTGGGTTGACCAGTGTCAATCGGCGCCCTATTCGCACGGCGCTGCGTTGTTTGCGCAAGATTTGGTTACCGATCGCCGCGCGTGTCATACCCACGCGCTCAGCCTCCTCGCTTGCAGTGGCGTAGAACTGAAACAATGTCTTGTCAACCAACAACGCGTCCAGGTACTCTTTGAAATTCATGAATTTATAGATCACAGCCAAATCCTGTTGAGTTTTGGTTCAGCCTCACGGGGCCCAGGTTCTGTGAGGAAGGGGCAGTCTTGCTTTGGCGCTGGCGCTGGTTGGTGCGTCGGCCGCAACGTTGCCTTGGCCAGCTCAACCAGACCCTGGCCTAGTCCGAAGATGAGCACCAGCACAACTATGTAGGTTCGAATCATGAATCATCTCCAGGCTCGTATGGGTGTGCCAACATGTAAAGCTTAAATCTCTCTTTCAAACACTCGACCACGTCGCCGCAGTGTCGACGCGGGGTCTCAATGGCCTCACAGGGTGAGGTCTCGACGAAGAGACGACACGGACGCACTGCGCATATAAAATCGCAACACTCATCGCCATACCCCAAACCGCGACCTCGACCACGAACACGACCGCGACTGAGACCATGACCACGACTGCGATCCCAACCCCGACCGCAACCGCGACCGCGACCACGACCGAAACCACTGCTCGCACAAGGTTGCTACGTTCATCGCTGAGTTCGAGGCAGCTCAGCTCGTAGTTCGCACAGATCAAGCAACGCACTGCGGTTGATGAACACCTGGAGATCATCAGGGTATGGCTCGCACTCACGGACCCTCCCTTCCGCCACGAACTGCGCGAAGCGCTCGGTCTCGGGAATCCACGAGCATTGCGTGAGAACGAGGTCGGTGTTCGTCACACGCATGAGCTTCCCCGTATAAATCATCGTCACGGTGCGGACAATCACGTTCTTCTCAACTGGATAATGGCTCACCGTGTCCGGGTCTGCGCTGAGACTGCCCAGCCCCTGAATTTCACGAATCTGCCGCAACGTCAAGTCTTGAATGTTCATGCTTCTTCCTTTCGTTGGTTGTTAAACGTCATGCTTGAGACTTCTCACACAACCCGCCGCGGCTGCGGCGCGCAGTTGCAGGTCACGATAGGATTAACCCTCACAGGATTTCCGCATGCGTCAGTTGCGTACATTGCACCTTTGCCTCACGCCCGTAGTAGCCGTTGTGCTCGTTGTAGGCCACGAATTGCAAGGTGCCGCGGTCGGTTTCGAGGTTCACGAACATCACGCCGCCCTCGAACCACTCATCGTCCGGGTTCAGGTAATTGGCTTTCATCTGTGCTTCGTTCAGTGCCGTGTCGGTCAGGCTCACACCGCGCAGTTCCGCGCCCACGAAATCATGCGGATTGTCGTTGCACCAGAAATGCCCCCACCGTTCGCAGCAGCTTTGGTCGTTGTTGATGAACAGCTTAATGCTCTGCTTGTCGGTCACGACCTCATAGCCATCAATGCCGGAATACCCGTCGCGTCCCTCGTAATCCTTGATCTCCAGAATCTTTTCCATTGCGTTGCTCCTTTGAATGTCAGTTGTCGTAGGGTGGCGAGGGCATAATGACCTCACGCGATCCGCCGCGGCTGCGGCGCACTCTCAATGGGCCGGTTGGTGCTGAGAGGCTGACGCTCTCCCGCCTCGCGACCGCGCTGATAGGCCTCGGCGCTGCTGACCCGCACCGAGCGTGAAGAATATTTCACATGGAACTGCGCCGCGATCGCCGCCTGCTTGCTTACAACCAGGCTCGTCCCAGGCGCCCCACGCTCGGCCGCCTCGCGCTCAGCGCGCAACTCCCTGAGTCGGGCGCCTACGCGCGAACCGAAACCACGACGCCAGTCGTTGATATAGGCCCGTCCGCGCCCATAGGCCCGCTGCTGCATCTTGCTCGATGAGTTGCAAGCAGCACTCATGTGTATTAGGATCCTGCTCAACAATCAGCAATCGCTTGCCAAGCGCCTCGAACTCGTCAATTGTGACGTGCATGTGTGTCTCACCCAGGCGTCGCATCAGCACCGCGAGGAGCAGCACGATCGGAGGAACGTTAGGCGCACTCACTTCGACCACCCACTATGTGCGCCAATCATCATGATGTCAAGCAACGTCAGGACGCGGCAGCGGATCACAACCTTCCCATCGGGCAGCCTGGCGATCTCACGCGAGCCAAAGCCACACTCATGCTTGTCACTCCCCTCGGGCACGACCGGCACGCCCGGCCCGTGGCGCCAAGCGAGCGCAGCGCGCTGCTTCGGGCCGTCGCTGCCGAAGGCCGGCCCGGCGTCCGGGTAGGTCCCAGCGCAGGCGGTCAGCAGCGCCGCACAGGCAGCCGTAGCCACCACCCTCACTGAGATACCCTGGGCGATCAGTGCCCGGTAGCGCTCGCGCGCCGCTGCCAGGTTCGCCGCGTCGTAGACGCGCTTGAACTTAGCGCCATTTATCATGTACTGCAGCTTGATCTCTTTCTTCATGGCCTAGCTCCTTGTCATCAACCTCTTCAGCCTCATCGCGAGACGGTACTCGGGCCGCTCCTCGGCGACCACCAAGTCCGGCGCCAGCGAGTGCCCGGCCTCGTCGTGCGCCGCGGCCAGCAGCGCCTCGACGCACAGCTCGTAGTCTTCTTTCACGAGCGCATCATCATCGTGGATCATCACCCTCACCACAGGCGGGTCAACCGGGCCGCAGAAGTACTCACACAGAAGGTCAAGCAACTTCTGCCGCGACGCAAGCGCGATCAATGGCACGATTGGATCGTGGACACTGACCGTCGCCTCAGAACCGCGCTCATCTGGCCTGGCGACCCTGAACAACACGCCTGGATTGGCGGCAATCAGCTCGCCGACTTCGGTCTTCTTCACCCACAACAAAGCATAGCTCATTCGTAGCTCCTGGCGCGCTCGAGTGCTCGGTAGACGCTGTCATCCCCATCCTCCTCGAGCACGCGGTAGACGACGTAATTGCCGAGGCACACACGCGCCTCTTTGCTGACGTACTCGAACCCGCCATAGTACTGCAGCGACCTGTCATCATCAGCCCGCACCGCGAGCCAGTCTGGGCCGACCCAGACCTGGCGCGCCGCGCGTAGATCGAGTCCGACGAGTGCCGCGGACCCGTGCAATAAATCATCCCCGTCCAGCAACTCACCTGCAAGCTCATCGAGACGGTCCATCAGCTCCTCTGCATCCATGATCTAGCTCCTCGTAGTTTAACTGCGCCCAGCGCACTCAGGCCCGAGGCCCAGCGCGATCGACTCTGGCACCGTCAGCAGCCTGCCACAACGGCCGCAGCGCCCCTCATGCCAAAACTCTACTTGCTCCAACGCACGCTCGGGCTCGCCAGAAGTCAGCCGGGCGAACCACCAACGAAAGGCCGTCACGCTTGGCGCGTCGATGGCGATCTTGGATCCCTTCGTCGCGTAGGCCTGCCAACCACCCATCGGACTCGAGCGCACGGTCAAGGCATACTTGTAGTTAGTCTCATTGTCCGGCCCGGTCAACGCACTCAGCCAGTACGTGCCCGGGCGCTCGGACGCCTCCCGCAGCCGGTAAGTGAACCGCCGGCCTGTGGCCTGGCTGACGAGCGTGAACCGGGCATCGCCAGCCAGGAGAAAGCGCGTGACGGCGCCGGGCGTGGTTAGTGCGGCACTCATGGCCGCGTCACCAGGCCAGCCACCGCCTGACCCGGCTTGAGGCTGTTGGCGCACGTCGCCCCCGACGGCAGCCACTCCGGCGCATCAATCGGGTCGTAGGCGTCGATGTTCGCAACCGAGCCTTCGGGGCGCGGCGTCGCTATCCACGCCATGGTCCGGGCGCAGACGCCGCCTGTGCGCACCGCCTCGTAAACCAGAATCAAGTCAATCCGCTTGGTCATCTCAGCTCTCCCAGCTGGTTGGTTGGCGGGACCCAGGCCTTGGGTCCCAGTAGCTCAGTGCAACACGCTGTGGCCGGTTTCGTCGATGAAGCCCTGCTGCTTCAACTTCATCTTGTACCATGCCACGTCCTTCGGGCCGCTGGTGCTCTCGGGGAAGCGCTTCTTGATCTCCGTGACGATGTCGGCCGGCGCGATGTCGAGCAGCACGCCACAACCAATCAGCTCAGCCACATTCTTGAATTCACCCTTCAGTTGCTTGTCCATGACTCTCTCCTAGAAGTTGACTTGTCGATTCGCCGCGGTGTGTTGCTGTGATGGAGAGATCTTCTCACAAACGTGTGGCACGTGCACACAAAAACTTTTTTATTGATGTGTGCAGTTCAATTTGAAAAACTTATCGTGGCAGACTATGGCAGCACGCCCACGACGTCCCAGCTATGCAGCAGTTGCAGTTTGTGATCTGCCAGGCACTGCCGCAGCTGCTCATCAAGCGGGCTGTCTAGCTCTACGCTCGCGCCAGTCGGGGTCCATCGTTTGATGTCAGTATAGCTATACGTCGTGCTTGGCCGCCTAGTCCACGAACAGCGCTTGATGGCGAAAGCCACCGCCCGCAAGGCCCCACACTCGAAGCGCGAGACGCGCCGCACCACACGCAAGCTGCCGCGGTCTGACATGAGCACGTCGCCCACCTTGACCGCATACATCCACGCAGGCTGCGGCGCGCCTCGGAAGATAGCCACTACACTACACCCCCAGCACCTGGCGCTGGCGCACCGTCGGCGCCACCCAGCCCTCCGGCTTCCGCACGTCGAGCGAGTGGCCACGCTTCGACTCAGCCGCGCTCTCGCAGCGCACCTTGGACATGTTGGCCTCCTGCACCGCCGCCCAGCACTTCGCCCACTGCTCGGGCGTGACTCCCATCAGCAGCGCCGTGCCATAGGCGACATAGACGAGGTCGATCAACGCGTCGACCGCGCCAACCACGTCCGCCGCGCCATGCGCCTCGGCAAACTCGCGCAGCTCCTCATAGAGGAACTTCTGGCGAAACTCTGCCACGTCAGCCGCCAGGCTCTGCACTCCCTCGGGCGTGACGATGCCGAACTTTTGGTGAAACTTCATGACATCTAGATATCCGCTAGGCATGGCTCTCTCCTTACTTATTCCATGGTTTGAAAGAAATCAGCTCGCCCATCTCCGGCCAACTGCCTTTGAAGGTGAGAGCCCGATCATCGAGCGTGACGTGCGCCGGTGGCTTGACCACTGGCCAGCTGATAGCCTCGAATACTTCTTGCACCGCGTCAAACTCATAACCAGCGGTGCCAAGGTCTTCGTGGAGCCACTTCCACAGCCAGTCGCGCATCGCGGGAATGCCGCCTTCTTGGTTAGATCGGCTAGAGTAGATTGCCACGTCGAAGTGGCGCACCGCCTCAGCCAGGAAGGCCATCGCGCCCAGCACCGGGCGATCTGGGATGACGTCGGCGCTTTGCCACGGTGTGACATAGCTGTGGATGACGCCGTCAAAGTCTAAGCACAAAGTTTTCACTACCTCTTTCTCCTCACTTGGTTAGCCGGCGCGACCGCCTTCGCCGGCGGGGTGGTTGGCAGCTCGCGCACTAGCTTGAGCTTCAATCGTTTGAACTCTTTTTCGAGCGCCTCGGGGCAGCACCACGTGAGGTGCCAGGCGCCGAAGCGGCGCTGCGCCACCGGCCGCTGGTCGAGCCACAGCGTGCCGTTGTAGGTGGCTGGCTCGGCGAGCACCAAGGCCAGTGCCTCCTCAAAGGTCAGAAACTGGTCTTCGTGCACCGCGCGATGCAGCACAACATTGCCAAGCATCACGTGATGTGTCACGCACGAGCGCATCGCCACGCAACCGTTGTCGATGTGCTGTGGACTCCAATGAGGCATCGTCATCGCTTCTTCCTATTCAGATTGACTACGTTGCCACTGCGACCCGCCGCCACCTTGTGCTCGATGACTGGCACCTTGTCAAACAGCTCGCTGACGATGGCCTGCGTCAGCCCGCGCCGGTATGTTGCCCCATCAGCGAGCGCATAGAGGCTGCCCGTGGTAGCTCCCACGTGCCACACACCTAGGCGCTCAGCCCCAGCCTCACGCAGCGCCTTGGCCAGCAGCGTGTGACTGATTCGCAGCTCTTCTAACTCCTCGCCCGCCTCGCGCAGCCAGAGCAAGGCGAGCTGGCGCAGCTCGGCCGCAGTCGCCACAAGGCGCGTGTACTCGCGCGCGTGCAACACCAACCAACGCGCCCAGCGATCAAGCGGCGACTCACTCAGCTCGAGCTGCTCCAACTTGGCATCAGTCAGCGGCGCCGGCGCAGCAGGGTCGAACTCCTTAAAATCATGCCGCTGCGCATAGGCCACGAGCGCGCCGCCTCCGCCAGCCTCGAACCAGGCGCGCAGCTCGGGAAAGATCGGGTGTGGCTTGCCATTGACAGGGGCGAAGACGGTGGGGTGGCAGAGCGGGTAGAAGAATCGCCGATCACTCGCTCCAAGCACGAAGGGTCGGTGGCGATTCGTTGTGATAACCAGATTGACTACGTTGCGGGTGCTGTACGGGTTTATGTACTTTGGGTTGAGCACGATCATCTCTTGTGTCGTGATGCCCTTGATCGCATCAAGCACGTGCGACACGTTGTTGTCGTTCGCGTCATCGATCAGACAGAATTGCCGCTCCCCAATATACTCAATCTTGAATGACCTCAACTTGTCGGCCCCAAGCACCGCCGAGTTGTCCATCCCATACACAAAGCGGGCGAGCAGCGCCGGCGCAGTGCTCTTGCCGATCCCCTCCTTCGCCTCGCGCAGCACTGGGATGGTGAAGATCTTCGCGCCTGGGTGTCTGAGTGGCCACAGATACCAGCTCAGCATGTACTCCGCATCTTCGCCATGGAAGCCCTCCAGGAAGCGCCTGAATGGCTCGATGTCTGGCTCGACTTCGACTGGCTGCGCCCAACCCTTCCATGTGTTGAACCTGTCACCATGTGTGATGATGGCCTCACCTGGCGCATACTCAGCCGACTCTACCGTCTGGCGCGCGTAGCTGGCAAGGAAGGCGTCGCCGCGCTGCTTGATCGTGAGGCGCAGCGCCGTCGTCTCGTTCTTGCGATCGACCTCGAGGTGGCGCATCGCAACTTGCAGGTTGTTGCGCATCAGCTGGTAGTTCTTGACGGCATAGAGCTTGCGCGTCTCGCGGTCGGCGACCGCCGCCAACTCACTCACGAAGACGAACCGCGCCAGCTCGCCCAGGAGTGCCTTGGCGCTGTCCAGCTGATGCGCGTAGCTGGCGAGCAGCTGCATCTTGTCAAAAGAAGTCAATGAACCAGGAAGGCTAACCAACCAATCGTCTAGCGCTGTCTTCACAGACACTGACGACGGCAGCGTCACCAACTCTGGCGTGGCGCCTTCTTTGATGAGGAGCGTGGCCAGCCGCTCAGCCGCAGAGAACACGCGAGGCTTGTAGCTCGTGAAACCAATATCGATGTCATAGACGATGTAGACGCGCCGCTTGCGCACGAGTCGGGCGAGGAGTGGGTGCAGCGCCTCGCCTCGCTTGCCGGCGCCATAGCAGTCAACACCACCGAGCGCGATCGCAGGCAGCCCGTGGTTCATCGCAGCCAGCGCCTTCTTCTCGCCCTCGGTAATGATGAGCGAGTGCCCGGGGTCGGCGATGAAGGCCGCCCAATCGAAGGCCTCGACGCCAGCCCCACTATTCCAAATGATTGGAACATAGGGCATCGTTGTCGGCGCATCCTGGAGATACTTGGCACGCGTCTCGAGTTGGCTGCCCCAGCCAGCTGGTCGCTCTAGTGGTTTCCAACGATTGTAGGCAGCGGCGCGCGGGCGCCAGGCCTCATCGAAATCATGATACCTGAATAACAACGAGGCGACGCATGGATGTGTCGGAGTCTTCGCGAAGTAAGGGGCAGCCTCGGCAGCAGTCAGTGCGAGGCAACCAGCTTCCTGCGCGAAAGAGAGTGTGAGGCCTGAGCTATCTAAGTCGGCAGCAGCGAGTGACGCTGCCGCGCCGGCGCCAGGCGCCGAAGCTTTGCGAGCGGCCACGATCAACCAGCCCGACGCGCGTGGCGCTTGGCTGCGGCATAGAGTCGCAGAGCCTCATCAATGAAGTCGGCGAGCTGCTCGCGTCGCTGAGTCTTGTAGTCAGTGCCACGCGGCCGCCCGTTGTGCACATTGTAGATGTGTGCGTGCGCTTCCAAGAAGAGGCGCTCAGTCTCACGATGCAGCTCGTTGAGCGGGCGAGTGAGGCTGCCACGCTGGAACTTCTCGCGGGCGCGCTGGCCCTCGGGCGTGCTGGCCAGCCAGGGGCGAATGAGCGCCCACAGCGCCTCGCCCCGCGGTCGTGGGAGCCGCTTCTTTGTCTCTGGCTCGAAGTCACCAGCCAGTGACTCGAGCAACTCAAATGTCTCGACCTTGAAATAGAGCGGTTCGCGGAGGCGCCTTGGCGCCGAGTTGCTTTGCTGCATTTTCATTGATCCCCGAGCAGTTACGAACTTTTGTGCTGCGAATCTTAGCTCGAAGTTTTTCAAAAAGTAAACCGTCGAGGTGCCGCTCTATGTGGAAACGAGGTCTCGTCGAGACAGAGAAGCAAAATATTTTTCGACTGTGGACGTGGGAGCCTGGGGCTCGGTTGCTTAGTTTTTAAGCAGCACTTTTCCGATAATACAACGGCATACTCTCAGATATTCATTTGTATTGCAGGATAAAACTCATGCCTTTTTATACTGTATAAACGCACATAGTTTCGCGGCGCTTCGTTGAAAACATACTGTATAAACAGCTGTATATGCTCTCTAAGTTGTTGAAAGATAAGAGATAGATTGCTCGATAAGCTAAGTTGCTGAAAGATAAGAGATAGATGCAAAAGCGCCTCGAAACTACTTTCTCTCCCCAGCTGATTACTTTTTTAGAAACAAACTATTTACCCTCTGACTCTACTTTTTAAACCTATCTATCCTTCTATCTATTTATCATCTCTATGATTTTAAAGAGATAGTTCTCGATAATAGGAAATACATTTGAATATTAAGTCCTTGATTCTGCGCGCGAAGTTGCCCATCGATCGCTCCCCGCCCAAGGCCGCCGCGCCGCCTGGCTCTGCGCTGTCTTTCTTCATGCTTCAGACTATTTACTTTTTGAGCCGAGTCGTAGTAGCATCGCGCGTAGGCCCTCGGGCGAGGCGTTTCGCGTCCAGTCATTTGGGATAGTGTGCCAGGCCCGAGGCGCTTCAATCATTTTGGATATATTCAAGTTGACTAGCATCGCAACAACTACAGGACACGATCAGCGTGCCGCCAGCCAAGCAAGCCAAGTCGACTAAGTCGACAAAACAGGCCAAGCCCGCGGCACCTGGCGCCAGTGCGTCTCCGCCGCGTCGGGCCCGCGCCAAGGGTCAGGCTACTCCTCCGCCGCGTTCCCAACCCCTTGAGGGTCAGGACGCGGCGGAGACGCATTCGGAGGCCGAGGTCGACTTTGCTGCTGCCTACTTGGAGCAGCTGCGGGCTGCTGCGGAACGACCGACGCAGCTCGCTGACGGACCCGACACGGCCGAGGCCACGTGGATCCGCAGTTCTGGCTTGACGCCCCTCGAGTTTTTGGTCAATACATATCGTGATCCGTTCATGGAGTCCAAGCACCGCGTTGCTGCGGCGCGTGCGGTGCTCGAGTATGCGCACAAGCGGCTCCCAGTTCCGCTGCGTCTTGGCAACGACCCAGAGAGTCCGCTGATGCCTGGCGGCGCAGTTCCTGATCTATCCAAGTTGAGTGATGACGAGCTGGAGCAGTTCGCAACTCTCATGCAGAAGATGAATGCGGTTGGGAGTATTCCAAGTGCCTAATAAACTCAGCGTCGCCTCGCGTGGTGTCTTGGCCAAGCTTGCTAAGGCGGTGCGCACCACATACGATGACCTGGGTGAGGCAGCTGCTGTCATCACAGACACGCCGCGTGGCAGTTCGCGGATCAGTCCGCTTGCGTTGTCTAACCAACCTGGGCCTGACGACCCAGAAGACTTTGTGGGTGGTTCATTCTTGAATGAGTTTCAGCTCGCGCCGCTTCGTCAGCTCGCCCTCAGCGCCGAGTCACCACGCGTCGAGTTCATTCATACGCACCCCTACGGCAGCGTGCCATTCTTGTCAGATCAAGACGTCGCCTACTTCGCCGACTTGCTCGCTGAACGGCCTAACACGGGCAGCCGTGACTTGCAGTTGTCAGTGGCACAAGCAGGGCGACGTGGTATGCCGATGTCATGGTCTAAGCTGCGAGGCATTAAACCACCTGCCGATGAGTGGAGTGACATGATGCAGATGCGCGATGCGCCCGTCTCGCTGTTCAACGAGCTTGGCTCTTTCGCCAGCCGTGTGCGTGAGCGCCTGCCCCATCACAATGACGCAGACAACTCACTCTTCGCCAATGCGATCGCAGCGCAGCGACTCTCAGACGCTGGCCTCGCCCACTATGACATGCGGTTGCCAGACTATGGGACGCGGTTCTTCGCGCCAGGGCTGCGTAACCTGGCGGCGCGCTACCCCCTCAAGAAGCGTGCGGGTGGGAGTATTCCAAGTGCCCTGGCTCAGTGAACACAACCCATTCATCGAGGTCGATCCGCCGCTCTCACTCTTCGCGCGTGGAGGCTTGGTATGACGATTGAATTGTCTGTGACTCCCGTCGGATTCTCTTCGCCGACGGGCCTTGGGCGCGGTGGATACCTGACCCCACCGCGCCGCTTCTTGGAGGCGTTATGACAATGGCATTGGCGCTGTGTCGGTGATTGGTACACACTACGGGCCAGTTAAATTCAGTACTTGAAGAAGGAGCAATGACATGAGAATAGTTGACCGCAAGACGACAACAGGCGCTGGTGCCTGGTTCCGTGTGCAAGGCGCGCTGCCACAGCTTTCCAATCGCACGTTCCACGCTTTGGTCGAAGGTAGCGGTGCCGTGACGGCGACGATCGACATCGAAGTGAGCAACGACGGCGTCAACGTGGCGAAGGTACTCGCGAGCTTGGCGCTCACGGGCATTGGCATCGACAACGACGCGCTCGCCAGCGCAGAACCATGGCTCTACGTGCGCGGCAACGTGACCGCCATCTCGGGCACCGGCGCGCAGGCCAGTCTCATTCTGGGTGTGTAATGATGGAGTGGTGCGATCGCGCGCTTATTATGTCTCCGTATTACTACGGACTGTGTAAGTCACCAAAGTTGTTCAAGAAAGAATTGCGCAGGTTGAAAGTCCCGAAAGAACAGTGGCCGTCGTTCCTTGGTAACAAGTCAGCGAATGCGACCCTGCACTTCTTCGAGACTGGTAGTGGTAAGAAGGCTGCGATCTGCTGCTTGGGTAGTATGAAAGGGAAAACTAAAGAGCAGGTGTTTTCACTCTTGCTCCACGAAGCAGTGCACCTATGGCAAGTCATCAAGGTGTGTTTGGGTGAGAAAGAGCCCAGTCCAGAGTTCGAAGCGTATGCGATCCAAACAATCGCACAGCGGTTGATGGAGGCGCTATGAAGTTTAGTTTTACGTGTGAGTAGTTGGAGGGTCGACTGGTGGACTTCTGGTCTGCAACCATGAACTTTACAAGGAGATGACAATGCACTATCGAAACGGCCGCGAGGCCAAGAATGGCGACACTATCATGCAACTCGGCGAGGGTGGTCGCATCACGGCCTTTGGTACGTTGCAAGACGCAGTACCAGGCAACGATTACTGCAACGGCAACATCGTCGGCCCCGGCAGCGTGACAATGGCATGTCTATGTGACTGCCTCCACGTTGACGACGTCGCCGCGCTGCTGGTTGACGCAGGGTTGGGTAAGCGTCCGCTTGGAATGTAGCTGTGAAGCGCTTGACGTTTCCCTGCTGGCAGTGTGGCAAGAGCCTCATGGCGCGTGGGTCTGTGACTGTGCGCGACCCACTCGGGCACGAGCACCGAGTGCACAAGGCTTGTCGGGCTGACGCAGAGGCCCAACTCAAGCGCTACACAGCAGCGCCGCCACAACCTATGAGGCGCGTAGAATGAAGTTCTCAGCTGCTGAGCTCAACCACATCACACGCGCAGTGCAGCGCGAGCAACAACGCCGTCTGTTGCGTCGCCACCACGCCTTTACGAAGGGCGCGTGGAGTGTGATTGAACCCGGCACGCCGTTCAAAGACAACTGGCACCTGCATGCGATCAGCGACCACCTCGAGCAGGTGAGTGCCGGACACATCCGCACGCTGATAATCAACATCCCACCCCGGCACATGAAGTCGATCGGCGCCAGCGTCACATGGACACCGTGGGAGTGGGGTCCAAACGGCATGCCGTCGCGTCGGTTTCTTTACTCGTCTTACGCCGGCTCGCTCTCAGTGCGTGACTCGCTCAAGGCCAGGCGCATAATTCAATCT
>OFRO01000013.1_pt1 | contig 57635 bp, 79 predicted proteins | sample 1543091 | NCBI WGS metagenome assembly OFRO01 (sample SAMN07774217, study PRJEB24372) | wastewater metagenome | isolation source: Exp Tend NO 10WW | collected 2016-02
CGTGCGCTTGCCCGTACGCCACGATCTTCGCCCGCAGCGCATCCCGCTCCGCTTCGGCCGCGGCGAGCGACTCGGCGAGGTCGGGGGCGGCGGCGAGCAGGGCGGCGTTTGCGGCTCCGCTTGGGTAGTTCACCTCGCAGATCCACTCCCCGTCGCCAAGCGAGGACGGCGGCGCATGTACGTACGACGTGCGCTCGTAGTCGTCTGCCCACGGCCCCGGCGTCGCAGCCGCCTTCAGCGCGAGCGCCTCGGCGCCTGTGATTCTTCGTGCTTCGCTCATACCCCCCGCTCTAACCACACTTCGCATCCACCGCACGTTTCCTGCGGCGAATCTCTGCGCGTGCCGTGCGATTCAGTCCGCCGCGTCGCTCTGATCGCGCCACCGCGCGAGCTCGGAGCGCAGGTCGTGCGCGTCCATCTCGGCGAGGTCCGCGCGGGCCGACTGAAGCGTCACCTCGCGCTCCGCGAGCGTGGCGCGCGCGATCGCTTCGGTGAGCTGGCGCGCGAGCCCGTGCTTCTCGTTGGCGCACTCGGCCACCGCGGCGTCGAGACGTGTGACGTGTGCTTCGAGCGCGGTGATCCGCTGCATGAGCGTTGGGGCGAGCGCCACGTCGCGCGCGTGCTCGGAGCGCTCGGTCTCCTGCTGCGCCGCGGTCTCGCGTGCGTGCGCGGTGAGCGCCGCGGTCTTTGCTTGCGCGCGGCCCTTGAACAGCGCCGTGACCGCCGCGCCGAGCCCCGCGCTCGCGCTACTCACCGCGGCGATGAGCGGTAGCAGTTCGGTCGCGGTGCTCATCGCCCGCCCTCGCGCACCATCGCTACGTCTGCGGCGGTGAGTTCGCTCGACGGTGGCGGCGCATACGCATCGCCGTCGCGCTCCCACGGGAGCACGGGCGCGAGGACCGCAGGCCCGGTGATGCGCGGGTGACAGTCAGCGCCGTCGCTCGCGTGGGCGCAGACGTGCTGCGCGGTGCCGACGCGAGCGTGCAGTAGCTCGTGTACGACCGCGTACCGCAGCCGCTCGTCCCCGTGGAGGCAGGCGTAGTCGATCGCCACGTCGCGCGAGCCCACCGCCCACTGCCCCGCGTGCTCGCACTGCCCGCCCGAGTCGTACGTGCGTACCACCACGTCGGCGATGCCCTCGGGCACCTCGACCCAGCGGTCGCCCGTCGCCGCGAGCGGCACGAGCGCCGACCGCAGCACGGCGCGGTGCTCGGGGCGCCAGCCGGTCCAGTCGCGGCCGTCTGCGAAGGCAACGGAGATCGTGCGCGGCTGCAGGCCGACGAGGGCCGTAGCTCCCCCGCCGACGACGAGGGCTGCCGCCGCGAGGGCGCGCTTGAGGTCGTCGTTCATGGTCTCACCACGCCCAGCTCGGGCGCGTGCCCGGCGCATAGAAGCCCGCGAAATAGTTCCACGCGCACGAGTGCCCGCCGACGTTCGACGAGCCCACGTAGAGGTCCCCCGCCGAGAGCGACCCGAGCGCGCTCCCTGCGACCGAGGGCACGGTGCGCACGCCGTCGATCAGGATCGCGACGTACGAGACGCCCGCGCCCATCTCGACGAAGACCTGCCCCTCAGAGTGGCGCGACCACGTGAGCGCAGACGTCGTGTTGGTCGCGCCCGCGATCGTCACCGTGACCACGCCCGTCGCCGGGGCGAAGCTCACGTGATTGTTCGCGTCGAGCCACCACAGGTAGCGCGTGCCCGAGTACTCGCTGCGCGCGCCCTTGAAACGCACGTGGCGCAGGATGCCGACGCGACCGCCGATGAGCCGCGAAGCGAGCATCGCGCCGGGCAGGCTCAGAAAGCTGGCCGCGCGCGTAGCAGCGGCGCCCGCGGTGGGGATGAACTCGTCGGGATAGCCGCCCGCTTCGCGCTGGCAGGCGTCGAGCATCACGTCTCGCGCGCCTGCGACGAGGCCGCCGACCCCGGACCAGTCGCGCCCGTCGACGGGCTCGACCGAGCTCGCGCCGCCGAGCGCGTTGTGCGCGACCGAGACGCGGCCCCACGCACCGACGCTCCCGGCGGTCGTCGCGGCGACGACGGGCGTGGTCGAGCGGAAGACGTTGAAGTTGGGCGCGACGCCCTTCACCCACGCGCTCGCGGTGAGCGCCGAGAGCGTGCCGGTGCCCGTCTCGGCGAGCACGTGCACGCCCGACGACACCTGCACGCGCGTCGCGCCGGTGCCGCCGAAGGCGTCGCTCTGCCCCGTCGTGCGGGTGACGGTGCCCGCAGTGACCCACGATCCCGCGCTGAAATTGCGGCCCGCGAGCACCTCGTTCGTGCGTGCCTCGCCGAGCAAGAGCCCCACGTCCCAACTGTCGGACGCGCGCCCGCTCACGAGCAGATTCGCGACGCCCGCGAAGAGCGTGAGGTCGTAGAGCCCGCTCGCGCCGAGTTGCACGGTGCCCGGCGATGCGGCGCGCGTGTACGTGCAGCCCGCGGGCGCCACGGTATCGACCGCCCAGCCGAGCGACGACACCGCGGGGCGCAGGTCGATCAGGAGCGGGCCGGGTCGCGACGCGCGCGACAGCCCGAGCCCCAGGCCGAGGGAGATCGGGGGCACGGCTAGTACAGCGCCTTGACCGCGGTCGCGATCGTGCCCGTCTGGCCCGTCGCAAACACACGCTTGACCGCGATGGGCAGCAAACTGCCAGCCGGGATGTTGCGCAGCTCGTCGGTCGTGCCGTCGACGAGCGTCACCTTGAGGTCGCCGCCGACGCCGACCCACAGCGCGCGGGTCACGCGCGCGAGGTCCGCGCTGTCGCTCGGCGTGACGGCCACGAGGCCCATCGCGGCGGCGTCAGGCGTGGGCGCGCCGGGTACGGCGAAGACGAAGGGGCCGCTCGCGTCGGTGCCTCGGTACGCGACGGTGAACGCCGCAGTGCCGCTCGCGGTGAAGCCGGTGAAGCGGACGTAGCGGAACGGGAGGCTCGAGAGGGACAGCGCCTTCGCCTCGCTCACCGCAAGGCCGCCGATCGCGGCGCCCTGCATGGGCCACTCGACGTAGCTCGAGTTGTCGTTCGAGTACTCGACCTTCACGCGCGTGATCGCAGTCGATCCGCTGCTGTTGGTGATCGTGAGCCCGGCGGCCGACGAGTTGCCGAGATCCACGACGGCGCGCGCGCTCGACGTGCCGGTGGTGTCCGCGGTCGCACTGCTCGATCCTGCGTCTTTGACGGTCATACGTACCTCGTGTGCGAGTGGGAGAAAGCGAAGCGCCCTCGGAGCGGGGGGCTGCGAGGGCGCGGGGGAGAGAGGCGGGCGGGAGGGCTACGGGGCGCGGCCGCTAGACGGTGCGGCCGAGCAGCACAAGCGACGCGACCTGTACGGTGTCGCTCGCGTTGGTGCGCGCGGAGAACGCGAGCGCGATGCGCTGCTCGCTGCCGTCGCACGGCAAGTCGCCGTTGATCTCGTCGTAGTACCAGTCGCCCGCCGTGTCGGAGAGCGGCAGGTCGAGCGTCTCGACGGTGCCGGTGACGACGCTCGTTGCGGTGCAGCGCACGATGGGCGTGCCGCCCGCGGTGTCGGCGTACTTGTAGACGACCCCGAAGCGCACGCGGCAGTCGCCGCTCGTGCCGTTGTACGCGCGCGGCCGGATGCGCACGGCGGGTAGTCCGAGCGAGGCGAGCGACGCGCTGCCGTAGGTCCAGGGGGCGCCTGTGTTGCGCGCGATCTGCCAGTGCAGCGGGCAATGCGTGCGCCCGCGATCGAGCATGTACTGGATGCGCCCCACGCCGCGGGGGCTCGAGGCGTCCCCGTCGACGATCGTGTTGCCGCCCTGCGTCCACGCCGCGTCGACGCCGGGCTCGTACGTGGGCGCGCCCGTCGGGTCGAGCACCGGGAGCGGCACCTCGTAGACCGAGATGCGCCGGATGCCGTTGGGCGCCGTCACGCCCACTTCGTCGGCGCCGAGCACGATCACCGAGGGCAGACCCACTGCGAGGTCCGACACATCGAGGAATCCCTCGTGCCGCGGGTAGTCGGGCAGAAGCGTGCTCGGCGCGGGCAGACCGCTCGCTCCGTCCATGCGTCCGTCGAGGTCGCCGCCGGGGCCCGTGTGCCACGCCACGGTGCCGATGCCCGCGAGCAGCGCGCTCTCGACTTCGACCGTCGCCTGCGACGTGGCGTTCGCCCCGCGGTGCAGCTCGGTCACGACGCGCAGCGCCTGCACGCCGAGCCTCCGCTGGTAGACGAGGAACGTCTGCGCGTGGCCCGTGTGCGCGTACTGAAGCGCGCTGCTGAAGACGTGCGCCGTGGCCCGGCCATGCACGAAGGCGCAGGCGTTCGCGAGCATCGCGGCGCCCGTCGCGCTCGCGGGGGTGCCTACGGCGAGCGAGGTGCTGACCGCGCGCGGCGGCTGTCTGGAGACGGGGGTGGGCATTAGGAGCGCGTCTCGAAGATCGAGACCGACTGAATGAGACAGTCGGTGTCCGAGGTACCGATGAACCGCCAGCCGACCCAGAGGTAGAGCGGCGTGACGAGCACTTGCGACCCGAGCCCCGAGCTCGCGCGGGCCCGCCACCGCGTGCGCGCCTCAGGCGCGGCCTGCGTGGGGTTGAGCTTCACCGAAGCCCACGCGTCGGTCTGGCTCGCGCTGACGTCGAACTCGTAGAACGTACCGAGCGCGGCGCTGCACGCGGCGACCGCCTGCGGGCTCGGATCGTACGTGAGCGCGAAGAGGAGCTTCGAGCCCGCGGTCACGTCGGGCCCGGTGTTGAAGAGCACCTCGAAAGCCACGGTGCGCGGGAGCGCCTCGCCGTTCGTGCCCTTGCGGTCTTCGATCACGTGCCCGCCCTCGAAGCGCAGCGCGCTCTGACGGTCCCAGGGGATCATCGACGGGCCGCCGAATACGCCGCTGCTCTTCGGGGGCGCAGCGGCACCTGGCAGCACGTCCCATGGCCCGTCGACGTCGGCGTGCACGAGCGGCGTGAAGGGTTCGACCATCGTGCCGAGGTGCCTGCACGACTCATGTACGAGCCAGCCCGCTTCGTTCTGCATCTCCAGCAACGTGCCCGCGTCGAGCGCAGTGCCGTCGCTACCCTGCGCGCCCGCGGTGTACGCGGGAGGGCGCGGCTGGATGCGGTCGTAGATCCGCTCGGGGCTGATGACGTCGCCCATGGGTCAGGTCGCTTCCGGGGTGGGGTACGGTTGAGGCATGAGGCGATGGGGACTACTGGCCGCGCTGCTCGCGGCGTGTGCGCCAGCTGAGATCACGCAAAAGTGCGGGCAGCCGGCGCGCCCGAGCTTGGATGTACCGAGAGCGTGCACGCTCGAATACGACACTTGTCGCGCCGTGCCGGACGGACTTGGCGGCAGAGCACTGGCTGAAGTGCCTCGTTGCGTCGATGTCCCCCAAGGCTGCGGGATAATCGGGGGCGAATGTTCGCCCGATGGCTTCTGTCTTGAGCGCTGCAGTTCAGGTACGGGCGGTTGCGGTCGCAGCCGCCGTACCTGGTGCGCGCCGGACGGCTTCTGCCGCCCGTTCACGTGCCCCGCGATGTAGTCGCTACGGCGCCCAGCGGTTCGGCGCGTCGGTGGTCCCGTCGATCACGTTCGCGCTCTCGCTGCCCACGTACGCCCAATCGCGCTCGGTGTCGGTCACGTCGGCGTAGTCCTCGGGCACCAGGTCTGCGAGCCCGCCCCCCGATACGAAGGTCGCCCAGTTCTGCACGCCCGTCGGGATGCTCGCGGTGAACGTGAGCGTGCGCGTCGCGGGGTCGTACGCCGACAGGACGAGCCCCGTCTGCACGAGCTGCGTGGTCGCACCGCGGGTAACGAGCTTCCAGCGCGTGCAGAGCGAGGCCCATGAGGTGCCGCCGTCTTCGCCCGCGGCGGTGAAGCGGTAGCCGCCCGTGTTGCTCCCGGCGTAGTCGGTCGCGCTCCCTGTGAGGTAGTCGATCGCCACGGTGATGACCGCGCCCGAGATGCTCGCGACGCGCAGGCACGGGGCCACCGCGGCGATGCGCTCGGCCTCTTCGAAGACCAGCACCGTGAGCACCAGCGCGTCTTCGCCTTCGAGCGACCCTTCGCGCCCGATCACGATGCCGCGCTGCGCGGTGAGCCCGCGCCCGCCCGCGCCGTCGGGTGCGTTGAACGAGTCGAACGCCACCGCGTCGCCGAGAAAGACGCTCTGCCCGTAGGTGTCGAGCGAGACGGTGAGGGTGTGCGCGGAGCACGGCCCCGACCACGAGCCGAGCACGTAGCGGAGCAGTTGCGCGGCGAGCAGGTCGGGGCTCACGATCTCTTGCGAGAGGCCCTCGATCTGCCCTACCGCCTCGATCTCTACAGGCGCCGTCGCCCCGTAGCGCGCCTCGGCGTCGAGGTCGGAGACGCGCACCGTCGTGCGGTCGGCCTTGAACTGCGCGCTGGTACGCACGCTCTCGTCGAGCAGTTCGAAGCGAGGGGTGTGCCCCTCGAGGTAATCCGCGCTCGTGAAGGTCGCCGCCAGTTCGTCGGTAGGCGTCGGGGGACGTAGCGGCACGAGGCGCAGTCGCCCGTTGGGGCCGACGCCCACGGCGCACCCGTTGAGCCTGCATTGCGACGACACGAGCTCGCCGAAGGTGCGCTCGCCATCGAGGTACCAGCGCGCGCGGGCGAGCTCGGGGGTGCCCTCGGTGGCGCCTACCACGCGGGGCTCGAGGGAGCGCGACCAGTCCCGCGCGTCGATCGCGGCGCGCCGCGCGGTCGACCACGTGGTGAAGGCGTAGTCGATCGCGTAGGCCCAATGCTCGGCGTTGATGCGCGCCACGAGCGTGAGGGTCTGCGGGCGCGTGAGCACGATCTGCCCGCGCGGGAAGGGCCGAACGCCCCGGCTCTTCGGCACGAAGTCGAACGTGCCCACCGCGCTGCTCGTCGCCGCGTCGACCGACGAAGGCGCGAACGAGAGCAGGTAGTTCTCGCCGAACTGCTCGTCATCGAGCTCGCCCACGAGCGCGGGCCGGTACACGACGAGGCCCGGCGAGCTGGTGACGGTCTCTTCGGTGAAGCTCGCCGGGAACCCGAGCGACGTGTCGAGAATCACCGTGGCGGGCACCAGCGCGGGAGCGCGGGCCGGGAGGTAGGCCGCGTGGATCTTCTCCGCGTCGATCGTCACGGTGGACGTGCGCACGCCCGTGTCGACGGTGTTGTCGGTCGACGTCGCGTTGAAACTGGGGAGTCCCAGCATGCTGAGGTTGACGTCGCTGAAGTCCCCGCTCGGCCCGCGCGCCGTCAGCGTGATCCCCTTTGTCTCGTCGTACGTGAGCGTGACGAAGAGCCCCGAGAGGCCCGCCGCGGTCAGAGCGTCTTGCAACCGGCGCTGCACGACCGCGACGAGCTCATCGAGCGTCGCGCACGTGCGCTCAGCCTCGTCAGCAACCGGGACCGAGATGACCTGCGTCGTCGCCGTGCGCACCGACGCATAGAGGAAGCTGTAGCCCCACAGGCTGCCGACTCCATGCAGGAACCACCCGCTCAGAGTCACGGTGCCGCCGTCGCGCACGACGCGCGTATCCTTCACCGCGTCCCACACCGAGTCGCACGAGAGCACGAACACGCCGCCGTCTTCCGCGAGGTGCGGGCGGGTGATGCGCCCGCGCCAGACGGCCGTGGCGTAGCCCTCCTCGGTCACTTCCCACAGCGTGCAGCGGCGGCGCTCGACGCCCGGGAACTCGGCCCACACGATGGGCGCGTACCCGCGCGCGGTGTCGAGTGCGTGATCCTCGGAGCGCGAGCCGTGGTAGCCCCAGCCGAGCGCGGCCACGGTGAGCGTCGAGCCCGAGCGCGAGACGCGCAGGGCCTCTTGCTCGCACCACACGGTCTGCGTGCCCGACGGAAAGCCCGCCGTGCTGGCGAGCGTCATCGTCGCGTCGCCCGACTCGAAGCTCGCCGCGAGCAGGCTCTGCGCGATGCGGCTGGCGCGCGTAGTGAACAGGCGCAGCCCGAGCTCGCCCGCATACGGCCCGCCCACGAGGGGCAGGTCCGCGTGAATCTCGAAGTCGAGCCCGCCCACCGAGAGCTGCCCGTCGGAGAGCGCGAGCCGCTCGGAGATCGAGCCCTCGGGCCACGCGAGCATGCCCACCTGGGGCACCCACTCGTCGGCCCAATCGAACACCGGGGCCGCGAAGCCTGGGGGCAGCGAGAGCATCGCGGGGCAGCCCGCGGTCGCGAAGCTGTAGGGGCAGCCGTCGACGGTGAGGACGTACGCGCAGAAGCTCACCGCGACTCGCTCCCGCCCGTGCCGTAGCCCTCGACGAGGGAGAGCCCGAGCTCGAGGTCTCGGAACGCGGGCCAGTTCCCGCCGCTCTTCGGGGTCTTCGTGTCGCGCACCGGGTCGGGGAGCAGGTAGCCCGCCTCGTAGTCCGTGCGCGCCTCGGAGATGAGGTCTTGCAGCGTGCCGAGGGCCATGCCGAGCCTGCGCCCGAGCGCGGTGGTGATGAACTCGTCGCACGACCAGGCGCCCGAGAGGCCCACGGGCCCGGTCGGCTGCAGTCGGCGCGTCGCGGCGTTGTCGAGCGAGTAGAGAGGCGTCACGTACGAGCCGTGCCGCGCGGCCTCGGTCCACGTGCGGGGGTGCACGCGCGAGGTGAATTGCTGCGTGAGAATGCGCCGGCCGTCGGTGCGACCGCTCACCACGCCGTTGCCCGCGAGCGAGGCCGAGAAGCCCGCGGCGCGCGCGGTCCAGTCGCTCGCCTTCTCGCGCGCCCGCATGAAGAGGCACCCCATCGGCGGGTACGTCGCGGTGACGCTCGCGCCCGCCGTGAGCGAGATGTTCGCGGTGAAGCCCAGGAGGTTGCGCACCACGAGCGCGTCGCCCGTGCTCCACGTGATCGTGCCCGTGCCCGTCGAGAGGTACGTGATCTTCACGCGCCCGATCGAGAGCAGCTCGACGGTCCACCGTGCGGCGACGAGGCCCGCTTCGACGAGCCCGAGCAGCTCGTTCGGCTTCGTCTCTGTGCCGTCCGCGGTGCCGATCGGGGGCGCCAGAAAGATGCGGTACCAACCCGCGAGCAGGGCGAACGACGAGGCGCCCGCAGAGTCGGAGAGGCTGATCGTGGTGAACGCGGGCGTGAGGTAGAGCCCCTGTGCGAGCATGGACGTGGGGACGCCGGGCTCGCCCGCGGCGCCGCCGACGACGTAGGGGATTCCGGTGGGCACTAGACGTTCGTGTTTCCGTCGTGCGCGAAGGGCACGACCTCGAGCGCGGTCCCGTCGATGCCCCACCCGCCCGTGCGCGAGAGCGAGAAGTCGTAGCCGTCGGTCGCCGGGGTGATCGAGCTCGTGGCGTAGTTGGGCCCGAACGCCCCGGACCACGACCCGGCGACGAGCTCGCCCGAGTACGCGACCTCCCACACCCCCGCGTAGCGCACCTGGATCACCACGCCCGAGAGGGCCTCGGCATCGGTGATGCGGCAGAGCAGCGGCGTGTTCGATGCGATCGACGACGAGGCGACGGGCGAGACGTTGCTCACCACGGGGGGCGTGGAGTCGAGCGAGAGCCCGCCGAGCGAGCGCAGCACGCCCTCGCACTGCTCGATGCCCGGGCCTACGCGGGCCGCGCTCGTGCGCGCGTTGCCGTTGACGACCGCCATATCAGCGGGTGCAGTTCGTGCCCGTGACGGCCCACGGGAGCCACAGTCGACCGACCTGCACGAACTCGCGCGTCACCGTGGTCGTCAGGTGGTCCGCGAAGCTTCGCGCCGCGGTGCGGTGGCGGATCATCGTCGAAGTGCCCTTGATGCCCGCGTGCGTGCCGAGGGCGCTCGGCCGGGCCCACATGGCGAGGTACGTGTCTTCCTTCGAGTTGATCGAGTTGACGCCCACGTTGTCCGCGTAGGCGTCGCCGTCGGTGAAGCGCAGCTCGCCGAGCGCGACGCACGTGGTGCCGCTCGCGCCGAAGCGCGTGGCCGCGCCGTTGCCCGCGGTGTCCGCGGCCGAGTCCCCGAGCAGCGTGGCGAAGTCGCCCGCGACCACGCCGACCACGTACGGGTACGTGTCGTCGGTCGGGAGCAGCTGGTCTACGAAGTCCCAGACGAGCCCGAAGACCTGCGTGTCGGAGGTGCTGTTCCAGATGCCGACCCAGCCGCGCGGCGTCGCGGTGGCGTTGTCGAACACGAAGTTCATGCGGCACGCGCCGTCGGTGAACGAGATCGCGCCGCCCGTCGGGCTGGCGTTCGTGCCGCCGCCGAGCTTCACGACCTCGTCGCCGCCCGTCGTCGCCGCAGGGACGGTAGTGGCGCTCGTCGCGTTCGCGAAGCCGCCCGCGGAGAACTTCACGCGCAGCGACATCGCGCCCGTGTCGCACGTCACGAGCTGGATCGAGAGCTGGCCCGAGTACGTCGCGCCCGACGGCGGCGCCGCGATGAACCACGCGCGGAGGTTCGCGCACGAGTTCGCGATCTTCGCGTACGTCACGCCGTCGTTGCCGTCGTACGACGCGACGTCCGTGGTGCTCTTGTTCGTGAGCGCGGTGGCGCCCGACGTGCTGTAGGTCGAGAGCCCGTCGCCGCTCTGTTTGATCTGCCAGCCCGCTTCGATGAGAAGCGACAGCAGAATCCACAGCAGATCGACGCGCTTGAGCGTGAGGTTGTAGGTGTTCCCGGTGTACCGGGTGCCACCCGCGACGGCTTGGATGTAGGCCATGGTTACCTGCGCTCGGCGAAGGTGGGTCGGATGCCCGCGCGCGCGCCGCGGTTCTGCACGCGCGCGAGCGTGCGTGCGGCCTGCGTCTCGGTCACGAGCCCGTTGAAGTTGTACTGGTGGATCACGGGCCCGCCCTCGTTGCGGCCCGAGCCGAGCTCGCTGCCGCGCGCGGGGGAGCCCTGCCCTGCGTTGTTCGACGGCGGCGCCGCGGCCTGCGCGTTCGACGCCTGCAATGCGCCGAGCCCCGCTGCGGTCGCACCGAAGGCGAGCGCCACGCCCGCGTGCATCCCGGCCGCGGCGAACATCGGGGGCGCGAGCGGGGGCGCAGTCACCGAGTACGCGATGCCCTCGGCCGCGTACGCGATCGCCTTCGGCACGCTCTGCATGGCGACCGCTTTCGAGGCGTCTGCGGCCATGCCGAGGAACGCGGCGCCCGCCTCTTCGCGGCCCGAGATGAGCGCGTCGACGTGCGAGGCAAACGCGCCGCTCATCGCGTCGACGGCGCCTTTCACGTCCTGCGCGGATCGCTGCGCGACGGTGGCGGTACTCGTGAAGTTGTCGCGCAGCTGCGCGCCGAAGTCGCCCGCGCGCGCGTTGTCGGCTTCGAGCTGCGCGCTCGCGTTGACCTTGCCAAGAAGCCCTTCGTCGGTCTGCGTGACGCCACCGCGTGCGTGCTCGGTCTGCATCGCTTCGAGCTCGATGCGCTGCCGCTCGATGTTTGCGTCGACCTGCGCCTGTGCGTTGAGCCTGCGTTCGATCAACGCAACGCGCTCGGCCTCTACGTTTGTATCGACCTGCGCCTGCGCGGTGAGCCTGCGTTCGATCTGCGCGAGCCGCTCAGCCTCGCGGTACGCGTCGGCGTAGCCCTGCGCGATCACCCACTTCGGCTCGGTGCGCGTGCCCGACGAGCTCGGGTCGCTGAGCCCCAGCGCGGCGTTCACCGACGCACGGTTGCCCTGACCCTCGGAGAGCAGCCGGTCGCGTACCTCGTTGCCGAGCGTGCGCGTGCGGATCTGCGCTTCCATCGCGCGGCGCCCTGCGGCGACGTTGCGCGCGACCGCGGCGTCGTGCGTCTCGCCGGGCAGAGCAGCGAACGACACCGAGGCCGTCTGCTGCTGGAAGTGCTTCATCGCGAGGCGCCCCGCTTCGAGCGTGCCCTCGTAGGCGCGCATCGCTGCGGCGGCGGCGTCGGTCTTCGCCTTCGCGGCGTCGATCGCGCTGTTCGCGTCGTTCTGCGCGTTGGCGGTCTCGCGAATGCGCTGCTTCACCGGGTCGAGCGCGGCGCTGAACTGCGAGCTCGCGTGCGCGGCTTCGACTTGCCCGGTGCGCCACTCGCGCGCCGAGACGCTCGCGCGGTCGAAGATCTCGACGGCCGACCCGCCCGCGGCGAGCAGCTGGTGCAGCGGGTTGAACATCTCGTTCGCGGTGGACAGGACCCCATCCTGCGCGCGCTGAATGTTCGTAGTCTGCCGCGCCTGTCGCTCCGCGGCGGTCTCCGCGGCAGCGCCAAGCCGCTGGTGCTCGCCCGCGAGCCGCCCGAGCACTTCGGCGAGCCGCTCCTGTGCGTCCGCGCCCGTGCGCGTGACCATGCCGAGGCGCTCTTGCGCCGCGTGCTCGCCGCTGATCGCCGCGACGACGCGGTTGATGCTGTCGGCGTTCGACTCGCCCGCCTCGCGGTGCCGCCGCGCGCCCTCGACCACCGTGGCGAGCTGCTCGCTGGTGACGCGCAGGCCCGCGCCGAGCAGCGCGTTGCGCGCGGCCCATGCGTCGGTCGCGCTCGCGGCGCCGCCCGTGGCATCGCGCACGGCGCCCATGGCGGGGCCGAGCGCCGAGATGACCTCGCGCTGCTGCTCGAGTCGCACCTCTGCGGCGCGCGCCGCTTCGCTCATCTGAATGAGCGAACTCACGGCGCCCGTAACAGCACCCGCGTACCCCGCGAGCACGGTCTTGCCGATGGACAGCGAGGCCCCGAGCGCCCTCGCGCGCTCGCCCGTGGTGAGCTGCTCGTCGCCGAAGAGCCGGTACGCCTCTTTCGCGTCCTTGATCTTCTCGGGCAGCTCTTCGCTGAACGCCTTGGCCGAGAGCGCGCCGAGCCGCTCTTGCTTCGTCGCGAGCTCTTGCTGCGCGGCGCTGAGTTGCTTCGAGGCCTCGGCCGTCGCCTTGAGCCCCGCCTCCATCGCCCCGATGTCGCGCGAGAGCGCGAGCGCCTGACGGCGCAGTTCGAGCGTGAGCGCGGCGTTCTTCTCGACCGCGACGCCCTCTTCGGCGATCGCGTCCTTCGTGAGCTTGAGCCTCGCGCGCGCCTCTTCGAGCGCGGCGGTGAGCGCCTTCGTCTCCGCGGTGGCTTGCGTCAGTTCACTCATCGAATGCCGCGCCTCCGGGGGAATTGGTCAGGGGACGTGATGGGCCCGGGAAGATTCGCGGGCGTCTTCGCCTGCTCGCGCTGCCTCCGCTGGAAGTCGTAGAGCTCGCCCTCGCCGCGCTCGATCGCCTGCGCGGCGCGCACAAGCACCGCAGGGGGATCGGGCTCGATGGTCGCGACCCAGCGCGTGCGCTTCGCGAGCGCGGCGCGCTGCACCTCGGGGCGGTACGCCGCCTCCATCGGGCACGTCGTCGCGCGGTAGCCGGTGAGCCGGCCTACCTCGTCGACGGCGTCTTGCTCGGCGGGGGCGAGCGGCCCCGGCTCGTGACCCGCGCGCGGGCAGCGCCACGCGGCGCACCGGGCCAGGCCCTCTTCTTCGCCGCAAGCCTTCGCCGCGCGGTCGGTCTCCTGCGAGGCCTCCGCGAGCAGCGCGCACCCGCAGGGCGCGCCCTCCATCGCCTCGATCAGCGGTTCAGCGCCGACCCAGGCGGCCAGACGAAAGGGCCGTCCTGCCCAGGAGCCAGCTGGGTCATGTCCCACGCGACTTGCCCCATCTCTTTCACGGTCGCGACCCCGAAGCGGTCGGCGATCGCGTCCACCCACTGCTCGCCCGCGACGCGCACGCCCGTGCGGTACTCGACGCACTTCGCCGGGTCGGGCGCGAGGGACTCTTCGCCGGGGATCTCGACGCCCACGCACGCCGCGCGGAACGCGAGCTCGAGCCGCTCGGACACGTTCACCACCTGGTCGAGCACCAGGGTCGCGAACTTGTGCGAGAGGCGCGTGAGCACGAAGCGCGTGGGCTCGACGCTCGCGCGGAACCGCAACCGGCTCTCGTCGCGCGTGAGCTGGTAGAGCATCAGGTTCGTCTCGTCGTTCGCGAAGTCGATCGCGGGGTCGAGCGAGAAGCGATTCACACGCACGACGCGGCGCGGGCCGAGGGCATCGGACATCGGGGAGGCTCCGGGTCTGGAGGGGAGAACGAGCGCGCGAAAGCCGCGGCTACAGGTACGCGACGCGGAAGGGCGCGCGCGCGAGGTCGGTGGCGGGCGAGGTGATCGTCTGATCCTCGAGCCCCTCCCACTCGAAGCCGTGCCGCGTCATGCCCCCGTCGTCGGCGAGGCCGGGCTTCTGCGACAGGAACATCGTGGAAATCTCCACGATCATCCACCGCGTCGAGGTGCCCGAGCCGAGCGGCAGCATCGCGCAGAACCACAGCGGCGTGCCCGCGGCGTAGTAGCCGTCGAAGGTCCCGTCGAAGCGCTTCTGAATGGCACCGCTCACCATCATGAACTCGCTGCCGACGCGCTCGACGCCGATCTTACCCTCGGTCCCGCCGGGGTCCTCCAAGTGCATCATCTGCCCGTCGAACTTGAAGTCGATGCCCTTGATGGGCTGGTGCACGCGCGTGAGCGTGGTGGTCGGCTGCCAGAGCACCGTCGCGTTGTTGAACACGAACGGCGTGCCCTGCGTCTCCGCGGCGGCGGGCGCGGGCAGAAGGCCCGGCGCCGAGCTCGGCCCGGTCCAGGGGGCGCCGCGCAGGTCCGCGGAGAGCATCGGCACCTGGCCGATCTTCAGCTCGAGCCCGAGATCGCCCGTGGCGCCGCGCGCCTCCCACTGCTGGTCGTAGTCGCTCCCGTTCGCCGCGTTGGGCTTCGCGTGCTGGACCGAGAGCGTCTGCGTGTTCGACTGCGTGGGGTAGTAGCAGACCGAGTTGTAGACCACGGCCGACGCGCTCGCGACGCCGGGGAGCGTGGGGTAGACGCCGATCACGTCGCTCACCTGCGTGATGACCTTGAAGGGCACGGGAACGCCGCTGATGACGACCGCGCCCCACGTCCCGACCGGGAAGCGCGAGCCGTGGCCCGACGCGAGCGTGAGCTCGGTGGTGGTCGCGCTCACGATGGTCGAGCCCGCGGCCTTCGCTTCGCCGCCCCAAAGCGCCTTCGGGAGCAAGCCCTGCGGCGGGGTCACGGCGGTCGCGGCGGCGTTCAGCTGCGCGACGGGCGCGCGCGCCTTGAAGGCCATCTTGCCGCCCCACGAGAGCATGGAGAGCACGTTCTGCTGGTGCGCGGTCTTCGTGGGTCGCTCGTCGCGGAGCTTGATCTGCTCCTGCTTCAAGTCGAGCAGCCCGCCCGAGTCCGGGTACACGTCGACCATCGTGCCGGCGAGGGTGCCGAAGGTGGACTCGATGCCGAGCTTCGTGCGCCCGGTGCGCGTGATGAGGACTTTCTCAGCCATGGTGCGGGCCTCTCAGGGCGTGGCGGGGGAAGGGGCCGCGGTGCACCAGAGGCGCACGGCGAAGGTCTGCGAGCACACGAAGCGGGTAGGCGAAATCGCGAAGACCGACGCGGCGCCGGTGCGCGTCACGTCGAGAATCGGGTGCACGTCGGAGGCGTCGGCGAAGAGCTCGCGCCATTCGAACGCGAGGTGGATGCGGCGCGCGTCGCCCTGCGCGTACAGCGTCGGCGAGCGTGCGAGCGTCGCGGCGACCTCGGTGCTGTCGGGCGCGGTGAGCGTCAGGTCGCCCGCGGCGGTCGCGGTGCCCGCGACGTAGCCCACGGCGAGTTCGATCGTCGCGGCGATCTCCTGCTCGGGGTCGCGCGTGTTGCGCGGCTCGCTCGTGACCGAAGGCCAGTAGAGGTAGGCCCCGCGCGAGAAGAACTCGTCGGAGAGGCCCGCGTCGGTGAGCGGCGCGTAGACCCGGCGGAACGTCTTCGCGGCGATCGCCCGCAGCGCGGCGTCCGCGCCGAGCGATCCGTCCCGACCGCGCCCGTCGCACAGGATCGCGGCGAAGCGCGCGTCGGCTGCGGCGAGCGCGTGTTCGATCGCGGCGGTCACAGGTACCGCACCACGCCGAAGCGGCGGAACGCGGCGAGCAACTTGCCGGTGCGTACGCCGATGGGGCGCGCGCCGTAGCCCGCGCGGCGCTTCTCGGCGGCGTAGCGCGCGGTGAGCGGGCGCAGGCTCTGATCGCCCCCGCCCTTCGCGAAGCGCTCGTTGGCGATGAACAACTTCACCTGCTTCGTGTGCTCGGCGCGCAGCTCGGCGAGCGAGGGCACGTGCGGGAACCCGGCGAACGACTCGAGCAGCGCCCGCTGCATCCGCTGCTTGAGCGCGACGCTGGTGTTGTCGAGGAAGTCGCGGCCCTGGTTCGCGAGGATCTCGAAGAGCTGGTCGTTGGAGAGCCCCGAGTAGTGCTGCCCGGGCACCTCGATCTCGAAGCGCACGGTGCGGGCGAAGAGGGTCACGCGGTCGCGGATCGCCTTCGGCAGTTCGCGTGCGGAGACCTGCGGGCGGCGCGACTCGGGCGCAAACGCCTCGGCGCGCGAGGCGTCGAAGCGCGCGAGCTCGCGTTCGAGCAGCCGCCCGACGTCGGCGAAGGCGTCCGCGCGGTCCGCCACTAGAGCGCCTGGATCTGCCGCACGGTGACGTACAGGTGCAGCGCCGTGAGGTCGGCGCCGTCGGGGAGGATCTCGAAGGCCACCTTCGTCGCGCCGAGCTCGGCGCCCGAGAGCGCGAGGCAGCAGCGGCGCGAGGGCGTGCTGTTCTGCGGCAGCAGGTGCGCGAGGTCGTACCCGGTGCCCGTGAGCGAGCGCGGGGTGATTGGCCCGACGCGGTAAAGCGCCAGAGCCTCGCCCCCGGTGAGCGCCGCGTCGGCCCCGTGGAAGCCCGCGAGGTCACCCACGCGGCGCGCCCGCGGCTGCGGGTCGAGCAGCGTGTCGACGGCCGTTGTGGTCGCGCCCGCGGTCCCGAAGGCCCCGGGCGCCGAGGTCTCCGTGCGCAGGTAGACCGCGATGTCGCACAGGCCGAGCTCCGCGGGGATGCCGCGGATCGCCGACAGGTCGGCGAGAAGGTCGTCGCGCAGGGTCATCGTGCTATCCGAGGGGGATCACGCCGCCCGTGCGGTCGCCGGCCGTGCCGTAGTAGTCGGCGTTCGCGGGCGTGCCGAGCAGCAGCTCGAGCCGCCGCACCAGGCGCCGGCCCTGCTCCGCGAGCGTGGCGAGCGGGTCGCCGTCGCGGAACTCGATCTCGTCGACGCGCTTGACCTGCATCGTCGACGACGTGGCGAGCGAGGCCATCTTCGTGTCGATCGCGGTGAGCGCGGTGAGTACGCCGCCGACCTCGGTCTCCTCGGTCGCCGAGAGCGTGATCAGCTTCGACTCGAGGCGGGCGTTCATGTCGAACCCGCGCTCGTACCCGAGGTACATGCGCGCGCGGGTCAGCTGCGTCTCGGTCAGGGCCACGGGCTACCGGCGCTTCTTCGCGCCCGAGGCCCGCACGCCCTGCGCGGCGAGCGCTGCGTCGACGCCCTCGGCGCCCTCGGCCTCGTTCGGCTCGTCCTCGTCGGGGTCGGCCCCTACGTTCTCGACCCCGGGCGGGAGCCGCGCCGGGGCGGGGCGCGCGTCGGTCGCCTCGACGGTCGCCTCTCCCGCGTGGCGCACGAGCGGGAGCCCGCGCGCCTCGACCACGTAGGCCAGGGCGCGCGGGATCTCACACGACTCGCCGGGCGGCACGTCGAAGCGCTCTTTGCCGACCTCGAACGAGAGCGTGGAACCGGAGATGTTCTTGAAGATCGGCATGGGCGTTTCTCGACGGGGTGGCGGGGTGGGTTACAGGTCGACCGCGCGCAGGCTCGCGCCCGCGGCGGCGTCGGCCATGTGCGCGTTGATGTCGCTCTTGAGCTCGTTGAGCAGCGTGTTGAGCGACGACTGGTCGGTCGCGTCGGACGCGGCGATCGTGTTCGTGGCGTCGGGGTTCAGGTGCACGCCCGACTGCGTGAGGTGCGCCGTGAAGTCGGCCTTGATCTCGTTCGCGAGGGTGATCGCGGTGGCGAGGTTGGTCGCCTTCGGCGCGGCGCGCACGTTGGTCGTGTCCGTTGCGACGTGCGCGAGCAGGTCGAGCAGGTGGCCGGGGTACGGCTGCGCGGTGCCCGCGTAGGTGCCGTAGAGCACCTGGGCGATCTGGTTCACCAGCGCGACGGACGTGTCGAGGTCCGAGGCGTTCGCGAGCGCGATCGTCGCCTCGCTCGCGTCGAAGTGCAGCTTCGCCGCGGTGCCGGTCGAGTAGCGGACCTGGAAGATCTTCGCCGCGTCGGGCGCGGTGGTCGGCGTGAAGCCGTCCTTCGCCGCGTTGAGCGTCGCGGCCTCGACCACGCCGTTCACGTCCGAGGTGCCGACCGCGAGGAAGTCGATCGCGGCGGCCACAGCCGCGAGGCCGACGATGACGCCGGCCTTCATCGTGGTGGTGACGGTCGGGTCGACGTTGCTGGTGATCGATGTCACCGTGTCGAAGATCTTCACGCCCTCGACGTCGCTCGCGCCGTTGGAGTTGATCGTCTCCGTCTGCGTCTGCCCGAAGCGGGTGCCGGTGACGGTGTAGACCGTCGCGACGCCCGCGCCGCCGCGGGAGAGGCGGATGTTCGTCGCGGGGAGGATGCGCGTGAACGCGGTGGTCACGTTGAGCGCGGCGCCCGACGCCATGGAGGCGTGGATCTGCGTCGCGGGCGCGGCGGGCACGAGGCGCTCGGTGACGCGGAGGCTCGCGTCGGTCGTGATGCGCGCCTTGCGGTTCACGTTGATCGCCGCGCACAGGGCCGCGATCGCCGGGAGCGTGCGTCTAAGGACGGTCGCCATGGTCTTAGGCCGCCACGTTGAGGCGCTTGCCCATCGCGATGGGCTTCTTCACGACGAGCTGGCACTGCGTCATGAGCGAGAACTTCGCCGCGGCGCCGGTGCGGGCGAGCTTCACGACCGCGGCCGTCACGCCCGAGGAGCCCATGCCGGTCTGCAGCGGGAGCTGCGCGATCACGTCCTGCTCCGCGGAGCCCACGAAGGGCAGCGTCTGCCAGCGCAGGTAGTTCGTGTTCAGGTAGTAGATGACGTTCGCGGTCGCGTCCTTGTCCTTCAGGAAGCGGCAGCCGTCGAAGACGATCTCGTCGACCGAGCCGTCGAGGATCACGCGGCCCGCGGCGTCGGTGCCCTGGTTGTACCGGCGCACCTCGGAGAAGAGCGCGGCGATCGCGTTCCACACCGCCGAGGGGCACATCGCGACGTCGGGCTTCTCGCCGCACAGGTCGTAGATCGACGAGAGGTCGGAGCGCAGCAGCGACGTGGTGATCGCCGTGCTCACGCCGGGGTCGATCACCTTCGCACGCATCCCGGCGACGCTCGTGCGGTCGACGCCCGCGTACGTGTTGTCGTCGCGCAGCGCGACCGCGAGGCCCGCGATGGTGGTGCCGGTGCCCGCGCCCGAGTAGCCCACGCCGTTGAGCCCCGAGGAGAGCTTGCGCACGCTGTTGAGCATCATCTCGGCCACCGCGCTCACGAGGCCGCGCGGGGAGCGCGAGGTCGCCGCCGCGCTCGCGGCGAGGTCGGTGATCTTGAAGTTCGAGCGGTACAGCCCCCACGCGAGGTACGCGAGGCCCGGCACGTCGAGGGCGTAGTTCGAGACGTCCTGGCCGTCCGTGAAGTTCTCCGCGTTCGCGGCGTCGGTCTCGTACGCCCACGCGGCGTTCTTGCCCTCGCCCTGCTCGGCGGGGATCAGCGCGAGCAAGGGGGAGGCGCGGTTGGCGGTCTTGACCACCTCGTCGGCGAGGTTCTGCGCGAGCGCGCCGGTGATCGTAGAAAGGTCGAAGTCGGACATGGGTTCTCTCCGTGTGCGGTGCGAAGACCGGCCGCACACGCGGCCCGGTCAGGGGTTCAGGACGAGCGGGCGCGGTCGGCCTGCGCGAGAGAGGCGTCGATCGCCTCCTCGCGGCTCATCGCGCGCGGCTTGCCGTCGACGCCGAGGGGGCGCGCGACGGAGCCTTGGGTCTGGGGCTTGGGGGGCGCGGCGGGCGGCGGCAGGTATGCCTTCGCCTCGTCGCTCTTGAGCCAGTCGGCGACGCCTTCTTCGATGGAGAACGCCACCTCTTCGGCGGCGCGGCCGCGCTCGCGCGAGCGCGAGATCGCGAGGCGCGCGGTGCCGTCCTCTTCGAAGCGCAAGGCCGTCGCGCGGAGCGTGTGGAACGCGCCGGGGAGCAGCTCGGGGCGCACGCCCTTCGCGCGCAGCACGTCGCGCAAGGCGGCGTCGGTGCGCTCGGCGCGCGAGCGCTCCTCGGTCTCGCGGCGCGTGCGGCGCTCGGTCTCGAGCTCGCGCTTGTGCGCGTCGAGCTCCTCGCGCAGCTTCGCGAGCGCGGGGTCGACGGTCTTCCCGGTCTCGGCCGCGGGGGGCGGCGAGGCGGCGGGCGCGAGCGACTTGAGCCGCTCGTCGAGGGACTTGTTGAACGAGTCGAGCAGCCGCTTCTCGCGCGCGCTGAACGCGCGGTTGATGCGGTCGTCGATGCCGGCGAGCGGGTCGGGCTGCGGCTCGGTGGTCGCGCCGTCGTTCGTCTGCGTCTGCGCTTGGGCGTTCGGGTCGTTGGCTTCGGGGGGCATGGGAGTCCTCTTCGCGCCGAGGGCGGCGTGCGGCCTGGGTCTCACCGCGCCCGCACGGCCGTGAGGCGTGCGCGGTGTGCAGCGCGGGGTCGCGCTGTGGGGCGGCTACTGCGCCGCGGGGTCAACGAGCTCGGCGGGGATGCCGGGCGCGCCGCCCTTCAGTCCGAGCGAGGCGCGAATCTCTTCGCGCGTCACGCACCCGGTCTCGACGTGCCACGCGTAGAAGACGGGCTTCTCGCCGGCGGGCGCCGAGGGGGGGGCGCTGGAGTCGTGACGGTCGCCTCGGGGTCGGGGGCGTCCGCGTCGTCGGCGGGAGGCGCGGCCTTCGCGGCCTCGGCGGCCTTCGCGCGGGACTCGAGCCCCGCGGCGATCTCGGCGCGCACCGTTGCTTTCGTCGCCTCGTCCGCGTCGGCGATGGCCGAGAGCGCGAAGCGGGTGAGTACTTCGCGCGCGAGCGTGTCGCTCGGGATGTCGAGTTCCTCGAGCGCCACCGCCTGGTCAGCGCGCAGGCCCGGGTCATCGCTCTCGTAACGGTCCATGCCCTTCACGTCGAAGCACGCGCCGCGCTCCCCGCGGCCGGCGGCCACGAGGCAGAGCACGCGCTCCACCATCTCGGCGACGAGGGCGCCGTACGCGCGGAGCACGACCACCGTGGCCTGCGCGTCCTGCGCCTTCGAGTCCCCCGAGCGGCCCACCGCGGCGGCGTTGTTCTCGACGCCCTGCGCCATCTGCGTGGCGACGCGGTGGATCTCGTCCTTGAGCGTGGCGACGTACGCGCCGATCGTCTCGAAGGGGGTGCTCGGCGGCGCGGGCCACTCGAGCGAGTCGTTCGGTCCGAGCTGCAGGTAGTAGCCCGCGCCGAGCACGGCGGGCGGCTTCTTCGCGGCCGTCTTCAGGACCGCCATGGCGTAGCAGGTGCGGTCGATCGACCACGAGAGCGCGTTGCGCTTGCGGAAGAGCTCGAGCTGCGCGTCGGCGAGGTGATTGAGGAGCCAGAGCTCGGGCGGCAGTTCGAGGCACACGAGCGGGATCGCGCCCGTCGGGTTGTGCGGCGGCTCGACCTCGCGCACGTCGTCGGTCGGTAGCGGCGGGCGGGCGGGCGTGTAGGCGGCCTGCCACCGGCGCGCCGAGCCGTCGCGCATCCATTGCGTCCACGTCTCCGTGACCGTGGGCTCCGCGTCGGTCCACTCGACGAGCTCTTCGTGCCGGGTGTACTCGATCACCCAGCGCAGCGCGCCCGCGCCGTCGCGCGACCAGTGCACGATCGACTTCGCGGGGACCGCGACGAGCCGCGCGCGCCCGAGGCCCGCGGCTTCGAAGTCCGCGGCGCTCTCGACGGGCGCGCCGGTGCCGGCGGGGAACTCGACGCGCACCCACGACCGCTGCGCGACGAGCGCGTCGGTGAGGCGTGCGCGGGCGAACGCGTTCAGGTCGGCGCCCTCGTCGTCGCAGTCTTCCTTGAGCGTCGCGTAGAAGTCGGGGTCGGCCTCGGACGCGGCGATCTGAAGCGGGCACCCGACGAGCAGCGACGCGAAGTAGTTGGCGATCGGCGCGCAGTAGTTGAGGTAGTGCGCCTGGGCCTTGCGCCGGGCGTACACCGCGTCGGGCTCGACGTCGTGCTTCGGGAGGTACCGCCCGATGCGCCGGCGGAACTGCGCGCCGCCGGCGAAGAGATCCTCGTGGAGCTCGATCGTCGCGGGGTCGTAGTCCCGGTGCGTGCGTCGGAGGTCTTGGAGCTTCATGTCACGCCACCGCCAGCAACGGCCGGTCGCCCACGAGGCGCAGCGGGGTCGGCTCGCCCGCGCCCTTGAGCGCGAGCGTCAGCGCCGTCCATCGGTCCCCGTGACCGCCGGCGGTGCGGGGTGCTTCGTAGAGCACGTGGCCCGCCTTCGAGACGACGCGACGCACGGCCTTGCCCTCGGCGCGCAGCAGGTCGCCCTCGGCGCCGTGCGGCAGACGCAGGTGGTCGGCGGCGAGGTAGCGGAACGCGCGCGTCGCGAGCTCCTCTTTCACGAGCGGGGTGAAGTGCACCGGGACGACTTCCTCCTCGCCGTACAGCTCGACCAACTCCTCCGCGAGCTGGGAGCCGAGCCCTCCCGCGTCGACGTGGAGCGTCTCCCACGGCAGGAGCGTTCGTGCGCGGGCGATCATGGTTTTTTGCTCGGAGAACTTCGTGCGCGCGCAGGTCAGCACCGCGACCACCCAGGCGACGCGCCCGAGCACCGCGACGATGACGAGCGCGGTCAGGTCGTGCACGCGGCCGACGTCGAGGCCGGCGTGGAGGGTGAGCCCCTCGGTGTCGAGCGCGGGCATCTCGCCCGACCATCCAGCCGCACGGTCGAGCCACGCGCCGGGGATGTACTGCTGGTCGGCGTCGGTGAACTCGCAGCCGTACCACTGCCGGTAGAGCCGCTCGTCGCCGCCGCACAGTTGGTGCAAGAGCGCAGGGTCGAGCGGCAGGCCCTCGCGGATCGCGTCGGCCGCGGAGACGCGGTGCAGCGCCCACCCGGCGGGGGTCGCGGAGCACCAGTCGTGGAAGAGCCCCCGCGCGCCGTTGGGCGTCGAGAACACTCGGACGCGCCAGTCGCCGCGCGTCGCGATGGGGAAGGCGCCGTCGCGGATGCCCTCCGGGTCGTGGTGGTAGGCGAACTCGTCGAGCCACACGTCCCCGGTGAACGAGCGCGCGGTGCGCGGGTTCGCGGGGAGCGCGACGATGCGCCCCCCGCCGCGCCAGGCGAGCTCGGTGGCGTTGTCGACTTCGAAGCGGTCGGCTCCGGCGTAGCCGAGGGCGGCGAGTACGTTCGCGTGCGCCCGCGCTTTGGCGAGCACTTCGTCGGAGAGGTCTTGCGACGCGGAGAGAACGATCTGCGGCCGCCCTCGGGCGAGCGCGTTGGCGACGGCCCCCGCTGCGGTCGCGTGCGAGAAGCCGATCTGCCGCGCCTTGACGCAGACGGCGAACTTACTCGCCTCGGCGATCCACCGACGCTGGAAGGGAAAGAGCCTCGCCCCCCACGTCTGAAACGCTCGTTGCTGGGCTGGCGTCATCCGACGCTCCCTTCGCGCCCTCGAAGCCGAACGTGCGGCGGAACAGTTCGTTCACGGCGGCGGGGTCGGTCACCAGCGTGACGTGCTCGGGCGGGAGCAGGCCCTTCGCCTTCGCGTCGGCGACCCGGGTCTCGGCGCGGATCTTCGCGCGGCGGGCGGGCAGTTCGCGCAGGTCCGAGAGGCGCTGCACCGAGTGCGAGATCGCCTGCGACACCGAGGCGAGATCCTTCGGCTCGAGCGGCTCGTCGAGCATGGCGTCGGACTTGGCGATGCACTTGCGCAGCGCGCGCCGGCCCTCGCGCAGTCCCCGGTCGAGCGCGCGCGCGTGGAACCCGCTTCTATCCGCGATCTTCGCCCGCTGTAGGGCGAGGCGCACCGTGGTCTCGGGCTCGCCGATGGCGCGCGCGGCGGCGGCGTAGTTGCCCGTGCGGGCGTACTCCGCAGCGGCTTCGGCCACCCGCTCGGGCGTGATGGGCACGCCGCGGGGCATCAGTTCGCCGGGCTTTCGGGCTCGTCTTCGAGCGCGTCGAGCGAGGCGGTGTTCGCGTCGAGCCGCGCGATCTTCTCGCGCCACGTCGGTGCGTCTTCGATCACGAAGCACTCGTACCGGCAGTGGCGGATCACCCGCAGCGCGGGGTCGCGCAGGTCGGGGTCGCTCGCATCGCGGCGGTTGCGTTCGTGGCGTCGGGTCATGGTGTCAAGTGCGGAGAAGCAGGCCCGCGCTCTCTACCTGCGCCCGGGGGCGCGTGAGGAGCGGGGCGGGTAGATGTCCGTGGTCCAGGCCCGCGCGCGGCACTGCGCGCAACGACCCGGTTCCTCCCGTGTAGATGCCTCAGGGAATGGGTGCCGCCACGGGCGGCCACCGCCCTTTCGGGGGCGGGCTGCGACGCCAGAGGGCGCCGGGTAGGTCACGCCGCAGCGGACTGCGGGGCGGGGGCGCGGAGCCGGTCGAGCTCGCTTCGCGGGATGCGCCAGTGCCCTCCGATCGTGCGGTGCGCCTTCACCTGTCCCGCCGCGAGCCAGTCGCGGACGGTGCGGGGCGAAACGCTGAGCGCCGATGCGAAGGTGCTCACCGTAAGGTCGCGCGCATGCTGGGCATAGCTCGACCGGTGCACGTTTGGAGGGTTGCCCGCCGGTAGTGCCGAGTCCACGCCGGTTCCGCCGACTTCGCCGGGTTTCTTCACGTGTCCGCCGATTCCCGCGCCGCGAGCAGCAGCGCAAGGAGCACGAGCAGGCCCGTGTCGAGCCCGCGGTCTACCGCCACGCAGCGCACCGAGCCGAAGTCCCCCGCGGCGAGGGACGCGGCGCACGTGGCGCGCAGGGCGTAGCCGTCGACGCCGGTGCGGACGACGAGGGCAAGGGCGAGCTCGGGGTCGAGCCCCGGGGGCGGTGCGGGGGGCGCCGGGGCGGGCTTCTTCGCGGCGAGCGAGGCGGCCTTCTGGGCCTTCTCCTGTGCGCGCGCGAGGGCCCGCGCCTCGGCGATCTCGCGCACGGTGCGATGGTAGGCGTGCGCCCGCGCGTCCACCGCGTCGCGCACGAGGGCGAGCCACGCGCCCCCGGTGCCCTCGGGGGTGATCGTCTCGAAGGTGCGCTCGGCGCGCTCGAGCACCGCGGCCCCGCGCTGCCGGGCGGCGGCGGCGTCAGGCCCCGCACCCTTGCGGGCGGCGCCTCGGAGGGCCGCGACGAGCTCGGCGTGCGGGAGCAGCTGGTAGCCGAGCTCTTCGAGCCAGGCCCCCGCCCTGCCCGCGGCCGTGCGCGCACGGGCCACCTCGCCCCCGCGCACGTGGGCGTACCAGAGGGCGTGCACGGCATCGTGGTCGCCCCGCAGGTGCATCGCCCCGAGGCGGCGCAGGGCTTCGAGCGCGAGGGTGCGGCGGCGCTCGCGGTGCCGCTCGGCCGAGACGCTCTCCTCGCCCGGTCCCGAGGCGGCGCGGCCGCCGGGGTCGATCCCGCGGCCCTCGATGCCCGGGAGGTCGTGCGCGAGCGCTTCGAGCAGCACGCGCGCGCCTCGGGTCGTGCGGGGGGCGTCGAGCGGGGCTTCTTCGGGGGTGGTCACGAGGCGCCTCCGAGCAGGTAGACGAACACCGCGGCGCCCGTGACGTACGGGGTCATGTTGAACGCGCCGAGCGCCGTGTGCCTCGCGAGGTCGTCGCAGTGGTGCGCGACGCGCGGGTGACCGCCGCGCTCAGCAACGCGCGCGAGCGCCCACAGCCACGCGGGCACGAACCACGCGCAAACCCAGCCGATCGCGACGCGGATCAAGAGCTCGCGCGGGGTCACGACGCCTCCGGTTTCGCGCCGAACACCGTGACCCACTCCCCCTGCGCGATCTCACGCATCTTCGCGTTCACCCGCCGCGCGCCGTCGGGGCCCATGCGCCCGACGAGCTGGTGGCAGCGCACGGCGGCCCCTGCGGCCGCGTCCACTTCGCCGACGATCACGCACGCGAGCGTCGCGGCGGCGGTCGAGACGATCTTCGCGCACGTCTCGATGTCGGCGGTGAACGCGCGCCCGGCGAGCTCGGGCAGCCCCGCGTGCGAGGCAAGGCGCGCGGCCGTCTCGCGCACGTCATCGAGCACGAGCGCCGCTCGGCGGGTGCAGAACTCACAGGAACCACAGGCACACACGGTCATCACGTCGCTCCCTTCGCAGCGCGCTGCGCCGCGGCTTCGAGGCCCGCCCACGAGGGGCGCCAGTCGCGCGGCGGGGTCGAGCCCCACCCCTGCGGCAAGCTCTGCGGCCCGGCGCCGCTCGGTGTCGTTGCTCATCGCCCGCCCTCTGCTTCGTCGAGCTCGAGCACGAACGCGAGGCAGCACAGCGCGTGCGCGAGGTGGCTCTCGTTCGTCTCCGCGTCGCGCCTCTCCCCGGCGAGGTACGCCATCACGTGCCGCAACGCCGCGGCGAGGTAGCGCCTCGTGGGCTCGGGCACCTTGCGCCAGTTCTCGGGGGCGTACTTGCGCGCGCCGAAGGTGAGCACTCGCACGTAGGCCGCGAGAGCCTTCGGCTGCACGAGGTCCCAGCGCGGCTTCTCCGCATCGTCTTTGCGGCCCGTCTCGTCGCTCATGCCGTGCCTCGTTCGATCTTCGGGTAGCCCTTCGACGCGGGCACCGCCCGCCGTGCCGCGCGCTCGAGCGCGATCACGTACTTGTGATTCCCGCCGTGTCGCCGCGTGCGCGTCACCAGCGCGAGCGCGGCCGGGAGCCACGCGCGCAGGTCGTCGCTCGCGGGCTCGGGCGCACCGTGGGCGACGAGCTGCTCGACCGCGTACCGCCAGCCCCGATCCTTCGCGCGGATCTTCTGCGCGGCCCGCGCGCTGAACACGCTCCCGTCGGGAAGCAGACGCAGCGTGCGCGGCGTCGCACGCCCCAAGTAGACCGCGTTGCTCGCCTGGTAGATCGTGCCCACGTGCCCGCCGAAGGCGACGGTGCCCGTCGCGGTCGAGCGCGCCTCGGGGTCCGCGAAGGTCACGATGCCCGCGTACCCGTCGCGCTTGAGCACCTCCAGGCACCGCGCGAGGAACCACGACTCGCCGTTCGCCTTCACCCCGTCGAGCAGCACGAAGCGCCCGAGCTCGGCGGCCTCGGCGCCGACGGGCAGGGGCCGCAGCACCGCGTCGGCCATCGGCACGCTGAAGACGGCGCAGCCCACGAGCGCCGCGCCCTGGTAGAGCCCGAAGCGCCGGCGCGCGGCGGGGTACGTGCCCGAGTAGTGATGCGCCTCGACGAACGCTCGCGCGATGCCGTCCTGCGCGATCTCGGCGACCTCGTGGCCCGCCGGATCGAAGACCTCACCCGCGGGGCGGTAGCTGTCGCGGCGGGTCCGCCAGCGCTGCACCTCGGCGGCGATCACGTGGCACCCCGCAGCGACCGCGCCGCACCGTCCGCGCCGAGCAGCCGCCCGAGTTCGGCGAAGCGCGCGACCCGTGCGGGGCACGTGCTCGACGGGGGCGCGCCACGAGCGCCGAAGTAGAAGCGCCAGTACGCCCCGTCGATCTCGCTCCGTAGCTGCTCGCGCTCCGCGGCGAGGGCCCGGCGAGCGTGGGCGTCGAGTGCGTCCGCTGCGACGCTGCACCGGCGTGCTGCCCCAGGGTGCGCGCATGTTCGGCCTGCGGGCTCGAGCGCCGTGCGGCACCGACGGCGAGAGCGAACACATGCCTCGCCCTCGCGGGTGTCCGGTTTGCCGCCCCCACGCGCCTCCTCAGCGCCCGCTCGGGAGCCGGGACCACCCTCGGCCGCCCCGGGCGACCGCGTGTCACGGGAGAGGCTCACGCCGCGTCCCCAGCTTCGTCGCCACCGGAGGCAAGTGGAACCGAAACCTCTGTAGGAGGGACGGTCGCGGGGGGCCCCGAAGTGGAACCGAAACCTCTGTTATGGGGTTCTTGTACAGAGGTTTCGGTTCCACTCGGGCCGAGGTGCATGGCGATGGACAAGGGGATGGCCCTCCCTTCGGTGAGGTAGCGGCGGACGGTGGTGTGCGAGACGCCGAGCACCTTCGCGGCTCCCCGGATGGACCCGCGGTGCGTGGTGGCGATCCAGGTGCGCAGCTGGTCGACGGAGGCGGCGGCGTCGTTCTTCGGGCGCCCGTTGGCGAACGCGCGCTTCGAGGCGCCCTCCCAGCCGGGCCCGCCGGGCACGAGGCGCCCGACGTGGAGCGCGCGCGCGGGGCGCTCCCGGTGGGGCGCGCGGATGCGCCCGTGGGCCTGTTCGAGCTCGGCGCGGGCGATCCACTCGGCGCGCGCGTCGCCCCCCGAGCCCCCGAGGTAGGCCATGTCGTTACGCACCGCGCCGAGGTCCGGCCACGGGTCCGCGAGGGTCACCAGAGCGTCGAAGCTCTTCCAGTAGTCCAGGCCCCGCAGCGCGCCGTAGTGCCCGAAGAGGATCTCGCCGGGCCACGCCGCGAGCACGGGCCCGAGCGTGGCCCTGGCGTCCGCGAGCGTGCGCGCCGAGAGCCCCCGGCGCCGCGCTTCCTTCTCGACCGCCGTGTTCTCGGGCCACCGGGCGGCCTCGAGGGCGTAGCGGAACTGCACGAGCGTGAGCACCCCGAGGGTCCTCGCCTCCGGGTCCTCGAGCGCCCACGCGATCGCGGCGCGCAGGGCCCCGGCGAAGCGATCGAACTGCAGCGTCCCGCCTTCGAGCAGCGCGCGGCGTGAGCCCTGCGACCAGTGCAGGTGCGTGCGCTCGATCACGGCGCCGTCGCGGGCCCACACGCGCGTGATGCGCTCGGCGAGCGGGTAGCCGGCGGCGGCCGAGAGCGTAGCGACGTCGGGGTCTGCGTCGAGCACCACGGTGGTGCCCTCGGCGCGCAAGGCCGCGACGAAGTCTTCGTCGGGACCCGTGAGCAGGAGCGTGGGCACCTTGCTGCGGTCTTCGCGGCGCACGACCTGGGCGGCCTCGCTGCGCACCGCGCGGTAGACGGACCACGCGAGGCGCGCGGCGCGCCCGAGGTCGCCCGCGTACGAGGCCTGCTCGCGCGCGCGGCGCAGGTGGACGTAGCGCGCCGGCGGCCCCGAGCTCGCGTCGAGCGCGCGCACCGCGTCGACGTACGCGCGGGGCAACAGGTCGAGCAGCGGCATCGCCGGGGCGCCCGCTTCCATGAGCTCCAGGGCGTCGAAGAGCCAGGAGAGCACCGGGCGCACCGCGTCGATGAACTCGGGGTCGAACGCGTGCGCGAGCATGCGGAACGCGCCGAGGTCCATCGCGTTGAACGAGAGCGTCTCGAGCAGCGCCGGGGGCTCGTCGATCACGCGCATGCCCGTGCGCCCCGCGCTCTTCACCACCGCGCCGAGCAGCCCGTGGTTGCCCACGGTCACCAGCGCTTCGGGGTCGCCCTCGCGCCCCTCGGCCGCGGTGCAACCCGCGCGGTGCGGGCACGGGTCCTGGCCGCGCCCCTCGCACATCTCCCACGGCACGGAGAAGCGCCCCGCGGCGAGCGCCTGGGCGCTCTCGACGAACTTGCAGACCGGGGCCCCGGCCGCGTCGAGCTCGCTCGGGGGCGAGAAGAGCCGCAGCGCGGGCACGCCCATCGCGCGCAGATCGTCGGCGACCTGGCGGGCGAGCTTGTTGGTGGGCACCGAGATCGCGGTGCGCGCCCCGAGGACGGCTCGCCCGCTCCCCGAGCGGCCGCGCGCGGCGCGCTCGCGGGCGACCACGAGCGCCGCGCGGGTCTTGCCGACGCCGCACCCGGCGGCCACGAGCGAGACGCCGTCACCCGCATCGCGGATGGCCTGAGCCACGTTCTCGGCGGCCTCGCGCGCGGTCGGGAGCGCGGGCCCGCGCACGGGGGCCTCGGCCTGCGCGAGCACCTGCTCGAGCGCGGCGTGCACCTCGGGCCAGCCGACGAGCAGCTGGTCGAGCCCGGTGATGGGCTCGCCGAGGGCGAACCTGCGCACCGTGGTGCGCGCGGCGTCGAGCCGGTCGCGCGCGCGGTCGTCGGCCCCGGTCGCGGCGAACACCGCGGTTACGATCGCGGGCACCTGCCCGAGCGCAGCCCCGCGCTGGCACAGCGCGCCCGCGAGGGCCAACACCAACGTGTGCCACTCGCTCTCGACGGCGCGCACCGCCTCGGCCAACACCGCAACGCGGGGCCGCCACGCGGGGGCGAGCTCGGCACCGAACTCGATCACCGCGCCCGCGGTGGCCTTCTCGGTCTTCGGGCGCACCCAGCGCGGCCGCGCCGGGTCCACCACGGGCGGGGGGACTTCGCCCGCGCCGTCCATCCAGGTGACCTGGCGCTGCACGACCCCGTCGTCGCGCACCACCCACGGGCAGCGGTACAGCCGGGTCCAGTCGCGGCACGTGCGGTCGGGGGTGAGCCCCTGCGCCTCGAGCGCATCGTGCCAGGTGTCGAGCAGCCGCTCGAGCTCTTCGACGTCGACCCAGCGGTCCCACAGCACGCCGACGCGCCGGCCGCGCCCGGTGAAGTACCAGACCCCGTCGCGCAGCGCGGGCACCATGCGCGCCTGCTCGAGCGCGGCCTCGGTGAGGGCCTCGGTCCAGGGCCCGTGCCCCACGTTGTCGAGGTCTGCCCACGCGGAACGCACCCGCAGCGAGAGCCCCTGCGCGCGCACCCACGCGAGCCCCGGCTTGTTCACTCGCGGCTGCGTCCGAAGCGGCTCCCCGTCGGCGCCGAAGAGCACGTACGGGACGAAGTGCGCGTCGCTCGACCAGCGCCGCGCGAACGCGGCCTCGACCGAGAGCACCGCGCCGTGCGCGACGATCTTCGCGCGGTTCTCCGCGGAGGCCGGCGGCCGGCGCCAGTCGTACGTCTCTTCGCTCGTGGGCGCGTTGACCCCGCGGGTGCGCTTCGACGCGAAGACGGCGAGCAGGGCTTCGGTCACGCGGACCTCGGCGCGACTTCGATCCGCACGGCGTACTCGCCCTTTTCCTGCGCATACGCCCACGAAACGCGCGGGTCGTGGTCCTTCACCCCGAGCGCGTCGGCGACCCCATCGCGCACGGCTTTGAACGCGAACGCGAGGTTGTCGTCGTCGAGCGCGCGCGGGCCGACGCGCACGAGCGTGACCACCACCGGGAGGGCAGGCACGGGTCCGTTCGCGGCGACCGCGAGACGCCCGAGCTCGCGATGCTCTCGCGCGCGCCCGCTGCGCCCGAAGCCCCCCGCGCCCGCGCGCAGGTTCGCCGCCGACACGAGCTTGTGCGCGATGGTGACCTTCACAGCGCGACCCCGCGCGCCTTGAGCGCCACCTTGCGCGCGAGTTCGCAGAGCTCGCACCACGCCGAGCGCCAGGGCTCCATCGCGTCGAGGCACGCGTCGCACGCCCCGTGGCGCGGCGCTTCGTCGCGCGCGACCGGCGCGCCCATCGAGGGCACGCGCCGCGCGACCTCGGCCTGCACGCACGCGGTCTGCTCGGCGGTGCCGCTCACGGACACGATCAGGCCCGTGGGCCCGCGCTCCCACGCGAGGCCCGCGCGGGTGAGCTCGAGGGCGGTGCTCAAAACGCCACCCGTACCCGCTCGGACTCGAGGATCACCGCGGCCGGGGGCGCGGGCGCGAAGGGCGCCACGGGGGAGACCACGCGCGCGGCCTCGCCGAGCCCGGGCACCTGGCGCGCGAGCCACTCGGGCGCGGGTTTCGGGGCGGACTTCGCGCGCTGCAGCTCGAGGGCCACGCGCTCGAAGAGCCCGCGGTCGGGCGCGCGGCGCAGCTGCTTCTCGAGGATCGAGCGCGCGTACGCCGAGGGCACCCGCGCGTTTGCGGACGCAGCCTTCGCGAACGCGGCGCGAATCATCTGCTCTTCGTCCTTCGGACGCAGGGTGATCCCGGGCCGCGGCGCGGCCTCGACGAGCTGCCCCGGCACCACCGTGGGGGCCTTGCGCTCTTCGCGCTCCCACACGTGCCCGCACGTCGGGCAGATCGCGGTACCGAGCGCGACGGTCTCCTGGCACGCGGGGCAGTTCTTCGTCTGCCCCATGCCCGGCTTGCGCTTCTTCGGGGGCGCGAGCGAGTAGTCCTGCGGCTCGAGGGGGTGGCCGTGGATGGGCAGGATCCCCGCGTGGTCGAGCACGACGCAATCGGGGAACGAGGCGTGCGGGCGCATGCCGCGCCCGATCATTTGGAACGCGAGCGCGTGCGAGAGCGTGGGCCGGCACAGGATCACGGCCTTCGTCGCCGTCACGTCCGTGCCCTCGGTGTGCAGCTGCACGTTCCAGAGCACGTCGAGGCCGCCGTTATCGAGCGCGCGCAGGTTCGCTGTGCGCGCCGCGAGCTCCATCTCGCCGTAGTTCACCGCCGAGCGCAGGCCCGCGGCCTTGCACACCGCGTCGAGCTCGTGCGCGTGCGCGACGTTGACCGCGAAGCCGATCGCCGCGCGGCCCTTCGCGCGCAGGGCGTACGTCTCCACCACGGACCCGAGCAGGAGCGAGGAGCGCATCGCCGCGGCGAGCTCGCCCTCGTCGAAGTCCCCGCCGCGCATCCGCACGCCCGAGAGGTCCGGGCCCTTCGGGTGCGTGTAGCAGCGCAGGGCCGAGAGAAACCCCCGCGCGATCAGCTCGGGGATCGTCGCGACCACGAGCACGTCGTCGAACAGCTCGGAGAGCCCCTTGCCGTCGAGGCGCCAGGGCGTCGCGGTCCAGCCCACGACGAACACGGTCTCGCCGTACGCGCGCAGGATCTTCGCGTAGCTCTCGGCCGCGGTGCGGTGCGCCTCGTCGACGAGGATCACGTGCACCGGGGGTAGCGCCCCGCGCGCGACGCGCTGGGCGAGCGTGGGCACGCTCACGAGCTGCACCTTTGCGCCAGGGTTGCGCCGCGGGTCGCTCCCGCGGATCACCCCGAGCCACGCGTCGGGCACGCCCATGCGCGCGCACTGCGCCCAGTTCTGCGAGATCAGCTCGTCGCGGTGCTGCCAGACCTGCACGCGCCAGCCGCGCTCGAGCGCGCGCCGCGTGGTCGCGCCGATCATCGGTCCCTTGCCCGACCCGGTGGGCGAGACGACGCACACGCGCCGCGTGCCCCCGTCGAGCTTCGCGAACAGCGCGTCGACCGCCGCGGCCTGGTAGTCGCGCAGCGTGAACTCGGGCGCGCCGAGGCACGCTTCGCTCTGCAGCTTGAGCTTCAGCGGGGGCTGCGCGGTCATCCCCGCCCTGCGGTGCGCGAGAGAAAACGCACGAACGGGTCGCGCTCATCGCTCGCGTCGGCGGGGGGCGCGCTCGCGGGGGCCGCGCTCGCGAGGCGTACGACGGGCACCTCCGCGCGTGCATTCGCGAGCGCGACGCGGGCCTCGTCGCGGCTCGACACGAGCGACGCGCGCACGAGCCCGTCGAGGTAGCGCTTCTCGCACGAGGCGCATTGCAGGGCCTTGGGGCCCATGGGCTTGCCGCACGCGCAGTTCATCGCGTGCCCCGGCGCTGCACGAGCGGGAGCGCGGTGGCCCACTTCGCATCCGCGTGGGCGCGCGCCTCGAGTACAGCGGGGCACTCGGTCGGAGTAAGCGAGCCGTCAGCCAGCGCGGAAAACACCTCGCGCGCTACGGCGGAATCCGCGATGGCCGCCGCCGCAAGCGCGGCTTCGGGCGTCACGCTGACGGGCGCCCCGTGGAGCGCGAGCCGCGCTTCACGAATGCGCGCGACCCACTCCTCGAAGATCTCCCACGAGCACCCGACCATCGCGGCCGTACTCGGGGCGCTCTTCAAGTCCGTCTCGGAGCCGACCGAGCGCCACACACGCACGCGTGCTTCGGACACGCCGCAGGTCGCACCGAGCTTCTCGTTCGTCGCGTCGGGCGCGAGCTTGAAGAGCGCGTCCATGGTCGCGTCGAGCGCGCGCGCGGCGGCGCGCTGCACTTCGTCTGTGCGATTCCCGTTGCTCATTCGCACTTCCGCCCGTGCGATTGCGCGCGCACCGTCGCAGAGTGGGATTCCGCAAGCAGGCAACCGGGCGAAGCAGTGCCCCCCTGAAAGCGCACGCGCGGCGCGGCGGCTCGGGCGAGCGCGGCGTTGGCGTCAACGGGGCGCGGGTTCTCGACGCTCACTTACGCGGGCTCCTTGTCGTCGAGCCCGCCCCACGAACGCTCGGCGTCCAGCATCGCGAGCACGGCCGTCCCGCTCACGGGTTCGGGCGAACGCAGTCCGCCGTCGACCACGCGCAGTGCGGGCCCTTCGAGCGCCGCGCTCGCGCGCGCGAGCTTCGCGGGCTCCCCGCACGCGAGCGCCATGCGCTCGAAGAGGCGCGCGACGCGCTCGTATCCGAGCGCTCGGCACCGGGCCGCGGTCACACGGTGTGCGTCGGCGATGCGCTGCGCGTGCTCGACGCGCACGGTCTCGAGCAGCTGGTCGAGGGCGGCGCTCACGCGGCGGCTCGGGTGGCGCGAGTCGCGGCCTTTGCCGCAGCCTTCGCCTCGCGAGTCCGTTCCCCTAGCGCGCGCAGCCCTGCTTCGTCGGGGGCGGGGCCTTCCTCGAAGGCGAGCCACGAGGCCGCGATGCCCAATGCTGAGGCGTACCGCTCGACGGTGTCGGTCTGTACGACAGAGCTATGCCGCGCCTCGATGATCCCGGTGAATCCCTCGGAGTGACCGGCCAGCCGGTCGAGTTCGCGCTGCGGGATCCCTGCGACGAGCCGGGCCCAGCGCACCCGGTCCCCGAACGTACGGAGCGTATCCATGACAGCCAGATTAGTCGCGACAACTGAGGCTGTCAATCCCGTGACGATTGCTGTTGCTGACTATGGTTGTCAGCACTGGCACGCTGGCGGAGTGGAGACGATCGGCGACCGGATTGAGGCGGCGCGCGTAGCCCGCGGATGGAGTCAGCGCGAACTCGCTCGCCGGGCTGGCATGGCGGAGGCCGCCGTAGGAGTGACGGTCAATCGGTTCAAGAAGAACCCGAACGCCGACATTGAACTGGGCACCCTCAAGGCCATCGCCACGGCTGCCGGCGTCAATCTCCTCTGGCTCATCGAGGGGGCCGGCCCTCGCGACCTGGCCGAGGTCCCCGACAGCTACCAGGTCGTTTACGACGTGCGGTACCCGAACCTGCACAAGGCCCTGACGCGTCCGCCGATCGAGACGATGGACCCGCGCACCGTGCGCCGCGCGGTGAGCCGCACGAACGCGAGCAACACGGACCTGACCGTCGAGCAGTGGCTCCGGTGGATCATCAACGAGGACGAGAACGTGCGGCTCGGGCTCACCGACGAGGGCAACGTGCCGGGCTCGGAGATCGCCGCGATCAAGGCGAAGGGCGAGGCCGAGCACCCGACACTCGGGCCTGCGCCGGCGAAGTGGCCGGGCGGGAAGCGGCCGAAGCGGTAGGGCGCAGCAGGGAAGGCCCGGGCCGAGATGCTAGCGTCTCCGCATGCTCGCCGCCGACGCGCTCCCGCTCAGCCTCTTCACCGCGCCGATGCACGATGTCGCGCGCGTGCCGCGCAGTCTCGTCCCTTCGCGGGACGCCGTCGCGGGGATCATGGAGGACTGGCGCCGGCTCGCGCGGCTCGACCTGAAGACGATCGAGTGGGGGACGGCGCGCGACCCGGACGCGAACCACCAGCAGAATCGCATCCTCTACGCGATGGTGCGCGCGCTCGATGAGTTCCTCGGGGGCGCCGACGTCGATCAGCTGGTCGCGGTGACCAGGCGTCATCACCGTCTGCTCGGGCGCGAGCTGGCGGAACTGCGCGCAAGCGCGCACGAGCGGGTGCACGAGCTGCGCGCGGTGCTCGCATTCGTCCTCGAGGACGAGCACGACGAAGAGATCGCCCGGCGCTTCGAGCTGCCGGTCCCCGCGAAAGTCCCGACCGGCCCCAGCGCGTCCTTCGACCTGGGCTGAGCTGTGGCGTTCGAAGTCGGCGGCACCCCGCTCGCGCTCCAGCAGATCGCCGGGCTGAAAGCCAAGGCCGAAGCGAAGCCGGAAAGCGCGGACGCGACGCTCTGGCGCGGCGTGAAGCGCGTGCTCGGCGTGATCCTGCCGGACCCAGAGCACGCCCTTGCGCCGGAGCACGCGCTCAAGAAGAAGCCCAAGCAAGACTTCCGGGGCATCTACCGCTGCAAGTTCGGGCGTTACCGCGTGTTCTGGATCGCGAGCCGGAAGGTCGAGAAGGTCGTCGTGCTCTTTATCGGCTACCGCAAGGCGGGCGACAAAGGAGACGCCTACGCGGACCTCTCGCGGCTCTTGCGCGGCGAAGCGTTCGACGCCGCGTTCGAAGAGCTCGGGGTGAGCAAGCCGAGGGGGTAGCCTCGTACATGACATTCCCCGTCGCCTCGCCCGCCGCATTCCCCCCGCATCCGATCAACGCTCAGGTGTAAACTCCGCTAGCCCCCGGGCATTTCGCAGGGCGCGCAACGGAGCGATCCCCTTGCGCACGCGGGTCGGCCCACGCGGTCGACGCGTGCGACGCCGTCGGGCTCGACCGATAGTCATGGGGTGGAGGCGGACGAGCTCGAGACGGAGGGCGAAGAACTGCGCGGCCTCGCGGCCCTCGACGACGACCCCGTCGACGGCGCGTTCTTCTCGTCGCGCCTGCCGTGGGTGCTCGACATCGCGCGCGGCGTCGCAGAGCCGGGGATGCCCCGCGCGTGGCGCGTCGAGAACGACGACGGGCTCGACACCATCTACGTGCACAAGGGCCTGCGCGAGTACGGGCGCAACTGGCTCATCGCGAGCGAGGGCGTCGAAGGGCACGTCGTGCGACGCGAGCCTGCGATCATCGACCCCAACCTCAAGGCCACCGTGTGGCAGCTCAACAGCGTCGTGTTGATGCCGCGCTACGCGGTGCGGCGGGATGTCAGCTACTGGGGGATCGAGAAGCTGCCGCTGCTCGCGGAGCGCTGGCGGGTGACCCAGACCATCTTCGCGCGGCGCTTCGCCGAGCTGCGCAACGTGCCCTACGCATACGTGAGCGGGCGCTCGACCATCCGCGCGGGGCTCGACTACGGCATCGCCAAGCTCGCGACGCTGATCCACCGTGACGGCGACCGCTACCACCAGGTGATCAAGCTGACCGACCGCGCGGGCACGTGGGTCGTGTGGCCCAAAGACTGGTGATCGAGCGCTAAAGGCGCCGTGACAACACAAAGTGTCGCACGCTCGTTGACAGCTTCAGTTGTCGCGACTAACGTAGCTGTCACCGCAGGCACCCAACGCCGGCGGGACGGAGCGGTTCATGGCGACGATCGAGCGGACGGCAGAAGAGAAGCAGAACGACCGCGCTGCGGACGCAGCGATCGATAGCGGCGCGGCATCCCCGGTCCCCTCGCTGCCCTCGTGGGCCTGCGACGACCTGCGCCGCTACCGCACCGCGTACGCCGAGGGGCGCGCGGTGGCCCTCGCGAAGCTCGCGGCGGTGCGCTCGTGAACCTCCGCGCCCTCGACGCCTGGATCACCCGCGAGCAGCCCGAGTACCCCTCGTGCGCCTGCGGCAACGGCCTGCACTACCAGTCGAACCGCGAGAGCGGCGTGTGCGACGACTGCACTGCTCCCGAGCAGCACGTCGAAGCGGCCCTCGCGATCGACGACGCGGCCGAGGGCTTCGAGCCCGCCGACGAAGCGCTGTTCTGCGTCGCCCCGAGCATCGCCGAGCTCGACGCCTGGGGTCGTGAGCAACTCGACGAACTGCACGCGACGGTGGCGCTCTACGCGGTCGGGGGCGGGCGATGAGCGGCGCGCAGTGCGCCTACTGCCCCCGCGCCTCCGTGGCCGGCGCCCCGTTCCTGGGGATCTTCGCGTGCCGCGAGCACGAGCGTGAGCTGAGCCGCGTGGTGGGGGACTTCCTCAAGCTCGGCGACCACTGGAAAGCGAAGGCCGCTGAGCGCGCCTCGCGTACCGCGGCGGAACCGCCTCCGTGACCTACCCGGTGCTCGACGCGTCGGGCGCCGAGCGGGGGCGCCCTTCGCTCTTCGAAGACGCGCTCGACCTCGCACGGCGCACCGGCGAAGGCACCCGCGTTCTGCGCGCCCGGGACGGCGCACTGCTCGCGATCCGCGGGCGAGTTCCCAGGGAAGCACCCCGCTCCGCGGGGACCCAACCACCGACCTTACCGACGGAGACCAGGCCGATGAGCGAAGCAACGGAGACCGAAGAAGAGACGACGGGAGAGGCGACTCCGCTCGAGCGCTCGATCGCGAAGGCGGGGAGCGTCAAGGCGCTCGCCGAAGCGATCGAAGTCGACCTGTCGGGGCTGTACCGCGCCCAGCGCGCGGGCCGGGTGAGCGATTCGCTCGCCGCAAAGCTGCTCGCCTACCTCGGCGAGAGCGACGAAGAAGAGGGCGAGGCCGCGGCCGAGTCCCGCGCCGCCTGGGCCGCGCGTAAGCCGGTCCCCGCCGAAGAAGCGCCCCAGGCGAAGCCCGTCGTGACGCGCCGGGCCCCCGCGCCCGCGGCCCCGAAGACCGTGCAGCTCTCGCTCGAGCACCCCGTCGCCCGCGAGCTCTACCTGCTCGCCCGCTCGACGGGTCGCGCCGAGCTCGCCCTCTCGATCTCCGATGCGCTGCTGGCGGTGGCGTGATGGTCGGCAAGAACGGAGGCGGGCGCCCGCCGGTGGTCACCGAGCGCGTGCTCGCGATCGTGGCCGCGCAGCCCGGGGTCACCGCGAAAGAGATCTACGCCGCCGTCGGATGCAGCAGCCCCGAGGCCGTGGGAGCCGTGCTCGTGCGCGCCGTTCGCACCGGGCGGCTCATCCGCCAGAGCGCTCCCAAGGCGCCCCATGCGGCGAAGTGGCTCTACTACCCGGCGGTCGCGTCGTGAGGCGCCCTCCGCGTCCCCGGCCGCCGTACCGGGCGCTGCCCTCGTTCGAAGACGGACTCCCCGCCGACGTGGTCCGCGCGGTGGACGCCACGCTCTCGATGGGCGGGGGCGTCACCAAGCACTCGATCGGGCGCGCGCTGCAGAGCGTGCGGTTCACGCGGCCCGCGGCGCACGCGGTCGCGGTGCTCTCGGGCCTGCGCGACGCGGTCTGCGTGGGCCCCGACGAGTGGGTCTGGACGCCCGACCGCAGCAACGACAGCGCCGTCGAAGCCGCCCCGTACGCCACGCACCTGCACCTGCTGAGGGCCTCGTGAGCACGGCCGACCTGTTCTCCCCGCGCCCCTCGGCGCAGCAAGAGGCGGTCTACGAGTTCATCGGGCAGGGCGCCGGGCACGGCCTCGTGCGCGCCCGCGCGGGCACCGGGAAGACCACCACGGTGACCAACGCCGTCGCGCGCGCCCCCGCGCACGCCCGCATCGCGGTGCTCGCGTACAACACGCGCATCGCGGACGAGCTGCGCCCGCGCGTCGCCCGCCTCGGGCGCCGCAACGCGGAGGTCTGCACGCTGCACTCGCTCGGCAACCGCGCGCTGCGCAAGGCGTGGGGCGTCTCGGGCGCGCCCGACAAGACCCGTGACCGCCGCCTCGCGAGCGCCGCGCTCCCCGCGAAGTACCAGGGCGCCGCGCGCGAGCTCGCGTCCGTCACCTCGCTCTGCAAGTCCCGCCTCGCGGTCGACGAAGAGGGCATCCTGCGCGAGTTCCGCCGCAGCGAGCTCGCCATGACGGTCCCCGAGGGCGTGGCCCTCGAAGCGATCCAGGCCGCCCTCGCCACGTCCCTCGAGCGCGACGGCACCTACTCGTTCGACGACATGGTCTTCGTGCCCGCCGCGCACGGCTGGCGCACCGGGAGCTACGACCTCGTCTTCGTCGACGAGGCGCAGGACATGAGCGCCGCGCAGCTCGCGCTCGCGCAGGCCTCCCTCTCCCCCCACGGGCGCCTGGTGCTCGTGGGCGACGACCGCCAGGCCATCTACGGGTGGCGCGGGGCCGACGAGGGCGGGATCGGCCGGCTCAAGCTCGAGCTCGACGCCGCCGAGTTCCCGCTCTCGACCACGTACCGCTGCCCCCGCTCGGTGGTCGCCGAGGCCGCGCGCGTGGTCCCCGACTACGCGTGCCCCGCCGGGGCCCCCGAGGGTCTCGTGCGCTCGACCTCGCTCGAGCGCGCGGATTGGCGCCCGGGCGACGCGGTGCTCTCGCGCCTGAACGCCCCCCTGATCGGGTTCGCGCTCGCCGCGCTGCGCTCCGGCGTGCCCGCCCGTATCCAGGGGCGCGACATCGCGGCGGGCCTGCAGCAGTGGGTGCGCGGGCTCGGGTGCTCCGCGGTCCCCGCGCTTCTCAAGGCCGCCGAGGCGTGGCGCGACGAAGAGCTCACCCGCCTCGACGAAGACGACACCGCCCGCGAGACCGAGGTGCGCGACCGGGTCGACACCCTGCGCGCGCTCGCCGAAGGCCTCTCGGACACGACGGCGGTGCTGCGTCGCCTCGAGTCGCTGTTCGACGACGAGGGCGAGTCGCTGGTGTTCTCCAGCGTGCACCGCGCGAAAGGGCTCGAATGGGATCGTGTGTTTCTCGTGGCCCCGAGCTTCCGGCCGGTGCGTAACCGCGAGGAAGAGAACCTTTGGTACGTCGCGCTCACCCGGGCGAAGTCCGAGCTGGTCTACGTCGGCGGTGCGAAAGACCCGCTCGTCGCCTCGGCGATCGAGCGTGCGTCGCACAGGGCGGCGGCGTGATGGAGCTGCTCACCTCGTCGCGGCTCAAGAGCTTCCGCGCCTGCCCCCGGCAGCACTATCACGCGCACGTGCAGGGCTACCGCCCCGCGCGCGAGCCCGCCGCCATGGCCTTCGGGACCGCGATCCACGAAGCGCTCGCCGCGTGGTGGTCGACGGGGACCGCGACCGCGTTCGAGCTCGCCCTCGAGCACCTTCCCGCGGGCATGGACCCCTTCGTGCGCGCCCGCGCCGAAGCAATGCTCGCCGGGTACCACGCGTTCTGGGTGGGCGAGGGCTTCGAGGCGCTCGCCGTCGAGAAAGAGTTTCGCCTCCCGCTGCTCAACCCGGAGACGGGCAAGGCGTCGCGCACCTGGGAAATGGCCGGCAAGGTCGACGCGATCGTGCGCGGCCCCGACGGGCGTGTGTGGGTGCTCGAGCACAAGACCACGTCCGAGGACGCCTCGCCCGGGAGCCCCTACCGCCAGCGCCTCGCGCTCGACGGCCAGGTCTCGCAGTACGTCGAAGGCGCGGCGGCCATGGGCTTCGACATCGCCGGGGTTCTGTACGACGTACTGGTCAAGCCGGCGCAGAAACCCCTGCTCGCGACGCCCCCGGAGGCGCGCAAGTTCACCAAGGCCGGGGCGCCGTACGCGGGCCAGCGCGCGCACAACGAGACCGTCGACGCGTACCGAGAGCGGCTCGTCGAGGCGATCCTCGAAGCGCCGCACCGCTACTACGCCCGCGTCGAGGTCGTGCGCTTCGAAGACGAGCGCGACGAGTACCGCTACGACGTCTGGCAGCTCGCCGAGCAGATGCGCGCGAGCGCCCGCACGGGCCGCGCCCCGCGCAACCCGGACGCCTGTTTCCGCTACGGAACCGCCTGCGCGTTCTGGCCCGTGTGCACCCGCACCGCGTCGCTCGACGGGGGCGACTACGCGCGCGTGGGCGCGAATCCCGAGCTTTCTACCGCGGCGTAGCCGCAGGGGAACGACCATGACCATGAACGGAACCCACACGAACGGTGGGGCGCCCGCCGCGCCCCGCATGAGCCTCGCGAGCGTCAAGCGCGGGGTCACCCACGCGCCGATGCGCGTGCTGCTCTACGGCCCCGAGGGCATTGGCAAGACCACCTTCGGCGCCGACGCCCCGGCTCCCATCTTCCTCGGCACCGAGGACGGCTTCGGGCTGCTCGACGTGGCCCGGTTCCCCGAGCCCCGCAGCTGGCGCGACGTGAACGACGCGCTGCTCGTGCTCGAGCGTGACAAGCACGACTACCGCACCCTGGTGCTCGACTCGCTCGACTGGCTCGAGCCCCTCGTGCACGCCGAGGTCTGCCGCGCCGGCGGCAAGAAGGACATCGAGGCGTTCGGGTACGGCAAAGGCTACGTCGCCGCGCTCGACACCTGGCGCGCGCTGCTCTCGGGCCTCGACCGCATCCGTCGCGCGCGGGGCATGCACATCGTGCTGCTCGCGCACGCGAAGCTCGAGGCGTACCGCAACCCCGAGGGGAGCGACTACGACCGCTGGGGGCTGAAGATCCACAAGCTCGCCGCGGGGCTCGCGAAGGAGTGGCCCGACGCGGTGCTCTTCGCGAACTTTACCGGCGTCCTCGTCGCGAAAGACGACAGCGGGCGCGCCCGAGGCAAGGCGGTGGGCACCCCCACGCGCGCGCTCTACACGGAGCGCCGGGCCGCCTTCGAGGCGAAGAACCGCTACGCCCTGCCGTCCGAGTTGCCCTTCTCGTGGGCCGACTTCGAGGCCGCCGCCACGGCGCTGCGCGACCCCGCGCCGCTGCTCGCCGAGCTCGAAGAACTCGCCGCGCGCGCTCCCGCCGACACCGCCGCGAAGGTCCGCGCCTTCGCGAAAGAGCACGCGGGCAACTTCCCGAAGTTGCTCGCCGGCCTCGACCGACTTCGCGCGCTGGTGCCCGCCGCGCCCGCGCTCACCGACACCCCTGACACCACGGAGTAACGACCATGTCCGCTGCTGAAAACTACGTTCCTGAGTCCAGCGCTTCCGAAGCTCACACCCCGAAGCAGGGGCTCATTCCCGAGGGCGACTACGCCGCGCGCGGGGCCCGCGCCGAAGGCGAGCTGGGCGAGACCAGCACCGGCAAGCCCTACGTGCGCGTGCTGCTCCGCCTGCTCGATGGCGAGTACAGGGGGCGCCTGCTCGTGAAGGACCTCTACTTCACGGAGAAGACCTGGGAGCGCTCGATCCAGTCGCTGCAAGCGATGGGCTGGAAGGGCGAGGACATCTCGCAGACCGACGGGCTCGACGCCAACGAGGTGTCCATCGCCATCGAGCAGAAGGTGCAGACCGATCGCGACGGCGCGATCCGCACGGACGCGCAGGGTAACGCGCTCTACCGGAACGAGATCGCGTGGATCAACGGCGGTGTCCGCCGGATGGAGGCCGCGAAGAAGCTCTCGTTCGTCGAGGAGATGAAGGCGAAGGTCCGTCAGCTCGCGAACGACAACGGCACCGCGGCGCCGGGCACGCCTGCGAAGTCCGCCGCCCCCACCGCCGCCGAGAAGCTCAAGGCCCAGGTCGCCGCGAAGACGCAGGCGAAGAAGAGCGCGAAGGCGCTCGCTCCCGCGCCCGCCCCCGAGCCCGAAGAGCTGGGCGACGCGTACGAGCCCCCGCCCTCGGGCGACGACATTCCGTTCTGAAACGCAGCGCCTTGCGCCCCTTCGGGGGCCACGGCTCTGCGGGTTGCAGCTCGCGTGTTGGGCGCGAGTGGTCGGGGTTCGACTCCCCGGCGGGCCACCAAGAACCAGCGGCTTCGCGCCGCGCGGAGGTGATGGTGGTGAATGGTTGGGCACGACACGCGGGCGCTGGTTCTGATGGTGCTTCTGGCGATCGCGCTGGCGCTGCACGTGCGCGCCGGCCGCGGGTGACGCGGCTCGGGTCCGCGCATCACCAGCTCGGACTCGAGCTCGTCGAGCTGCACGACGGCACGCCCGACGAGGGGGTCACCGCGCTCCTGCGGGCGCTCGTCGCACTGCGCAACGCGCCGCTCAGCGAGCGCGCGGCACGCGCCCTCGTGAGCTGCCCCGAGTTCTGCGACGCGCTGGTTCACGCCTGCGATTTGGCTGACGAAATGGAGGGTGTGTAGGTGGCTCGACGAACGAAGAAACCCACCCCACAGGCTAAGCAGGTGGGGCGCCTCCGGGTGACGCTCACTCCTCCCTCGCCGACCGCCGCGGCCCGCGCGCTGGTGCGCACCGCGAGCGCGTACGTCGCTCAGTCCTCGGTTCACTACTGGGGTACGCCCCGGTGGGAGGCCGTGCTCGAGGCGCGCCGCGCCGTCGGGCGCGCGATCTTCCGGGGCGTCGGCGCGACGGTCGTCTCGCGCGGCAAGCGGGCGGCACACACGCTCGCGCGGCGATGGCACGCCCTCGAGGGGTACGCGGACGGCGCGGGCCCGCGCGCAGCCGTGCGCGAGGGGCACGATGCGTTCTTCGCGCTGCGCGCGGCCGCTGGCCTCGACCTGAAACACCGCCGCACCTACCCGCTCGACGCCTGGTACTCCGCGTGGTGCGCGCGCGAGGGCCGCACGTACACGGCGCCCGCGGGCCTCAGCGCCGCGCTCGACGCCCAGCAGCTCGCAGAGGTCCGCGCCGAACGGGCCGAGCAGCTCTCGGCCACCCGCACGCCCCGTGCGCTCGCGCGCGCGTGGGACGTGGTGCTCGACGACGCGTGGCCCGAGGCAGACCTCGCGTTTCTCGAGGCCGCGCGCGCCGCGCGGGCGACGGTGCTCGCCGACCGGCTTCGCAATCGCATCGAGGGAGCGAAGTCTCCGCGCGCGCTCAAGAGCGCCTGGGTCGCGGTGAAGAAAGCCGGCCGCGTCGCCGAGCTCGAGGAAAACCTGCGCGCGAGCGTGGCGCGGCTGAAGCTTACGGACGCGCAAGCGTCGCAATTGGCGGCTTGAAATGCAGCACGAAACGACAGGAGCACGCGCGATGAAGAGGCCGGGGTGGTTGGTCGAAGAGGCGATGAGCGTGCCCCCGCAGCCGATGGCGTGGTTCGCCCGCGAGGTCGAGGCACGCGTGTACGCCGCGGAAAACAAGGGCGTCGTGCGCGAGATGACCGCCGCCGTACAGCCCGACCCGCATGCGCCGCAGCGCGCCGAGGCGTCGCTGTGATCCGCCCCGACGAGCTCGTGGTCGACAACTTCGCGGGCGGCGGCGGCGCGAGCACCGGCATCGAAGAGGCCCTCGGGCGCCCCATCGACTACGCGATCAACCACAGCCGCGAGGCCGTGGCGCTTCACACGCTGAACCACCCACGCACGCATCACCTGTGCGAAGACGTGTGGGCCGTCGATCCCGCAGAACTGTGCGCCGGGCGCCCCGTGGGGCTCGCGTGGTTCTCGCCCGACTGCACGCACTTCTCGCGCGCGAAGGGCGGCAAGCCCCGCTCGAAGAAGTCCCGCGGGCTCGCGTGGGTGGTGACGCGCTGGGCGAAGGCGGTGCGCCCGCGCATCATCATGCTTGAGAACGTTGAGGAGTTCGCCACGTGGGGCCCTCTCAACGCCGACGAGAAGCCGTGCCCGAAGCGCGCGGGGCAGACGTTCCGCGCGTGGGTCGCGAGGCTGCGCTCGCTCGGGTACGCGGTCGAGTGGCGCTCGCTCGTCGCGGCCGACTACGGCGCGCCCACCACGCGCAGGCGCCTGTTCTTGATCGCCCGGTGCGACGGTCAGCCGATCACCTGGCCTGCGCCCACGCACGGCAAGGGCCGCACGCCCTGGCGATCCGCCGCGGAAATCATCGACTGGACGGTGGGCGCCCCGAGCATCTTCGACCGTAAGAAGCCCCTGGCAGAAGCCACGCTGAAGCGCATCGCCGAGGGCGTGCGCCGGTACGTGCTCGCCGCGCGCCCGTTCATCGTGCCCAGCGGGCCGCACCTCGTCGCGCCGTCCCTCGTGCAGACCGGCTATGGCGAGCGGCAGGGGCAAGCGCCGCGCGCGCTCGACATCACACGCCCCCTCGGCACGGTGGTGAGCGGGGGAAAGCACGCCCTCGTCGCGGCGCTCATTACGAAGCACTTCGGTGGGGTCGTGGGTCACCCGGTACAGCAAACGCTCGGGACCATCACCACGCAGGATCACCACAGCCTGACCACGGCGACGCTTGGGCCCGCGGGCGCCGACCGGCGCGAAGCGGTGCGCGGGTTCCTGGTGAAGTACTACGGGTCGAGCGACCGGCCCGAGTCGCAGCAACAGAGCCTGTGGGAGCCGCTGCACACGGTGACCACGCGGGCGCGCTTCGGACTCGTGCGCGTCGAGGGCGCCGAGTACCAGATCAGCGACATCGGGATGCGCATGCTCCTGCCGCGCGAGCTCTTCGCGGCGCAGGGCTTCCCGAACTCGTACGGACTCGACACCACCGTGGGCGGGAAGCGCCTGACGAAAACCGCGCAGATCGCGCTCGCGGGCAACAGCGTGTGCCCGCCGCTGTCGCGCGCGCTGGTCGAAGCGAACACGCGGCGCGAGCAGCGGATCGCGGCGTAGCGGCCGCGCGTCTGGCCCACGTCACGGGCTTTCCTGCACGCGGTTGTCCCCGCGCGACGTGCCTTACGGGTGTTCGTCGCGTCGCGCGGGTGCCTCGGGTTCGACTCCCGAGGGCGGGGCCGTGCGTCCGCGTGGAGCGGGCGCGAGGAAAGGCACGCATGGGTAAGCAGAAGTACGCGATCAAGGTCGTTCGCGAGGCCGAGGCCGTCGACCCGACGCTCGAAAGCAAGCCGTCGGTGTCGCTGGACGCCAAGGTCACCACCCGCGAAGAGCTCGCACGATGGTTGGAGGCCGCAGGCAATCGTCTGTGGGATTTCCCCGACACCGCAGACGTACCCGAAGACCTCACGACCGAGATCGAAGACGCGGCGGACGCGCTCTCGACGCTTTCGCACATGATGCTCGCGGAGCTCGGACTCGCCGACAGCTGTGCGGGCCGCGGTGCTCCCTTCGGAGACGACACCTTCGGCAACGGCGCCGATGACGACGAAGACGAGGCGGGCGATGAGTGACCTCATCACTGCAGCGCGCGCGGCGGAACTGCTCGCCGACGCGAACGACCAACCGCTCCACCACCACGCGCGCGCCCTCGCCCGCACGGTGGTCACGATCGGAGAGAAGCGCGAAGCCTGCGTTTCCGCCCTCCGCGCGCACCTCGAAGCCACGCGGGCGCTCGACTGCCCGCAGTTCAACCTCATCACGGCGGCGAAGCTCCGTGTGCGCCGGGACGAAACCGCCGCGGCGTTCACCGCTGCCATCGCGAACCTGGTCGGAGAGGGGGCGTCTCGTGAGTAGTCACATCACCGCCGAGCACGCGCAGCGCCTGCTCGAATCGTTCAAGAACAAGGGGCTGCGCATCATCGTCGGGGAGTGCTCGGCCCAGGGCGGCGACGAAGACGGCCCTTTCGTCGAGCTCGAGTTCCCCGACAGCGACGAGAACTTCTCCGTCGCCACCGTGCTCGTCTTCACGCCCGACGCGCTGCGCACGGTGATCGACCTGCACGGGCGGCTCGCGACGGTGGGGCGTGAACGCGACGAGCGCGTGTTCACGCTCACGGGCGAGGCCGTCGCCGCGAACGTGCTGCTCAGGGCGTGCGCGAAAGACCTCGCCGCGGCGAACCTGCGTGCGGAGAACGCCGAGCGGGAGCGCGACGCCCTCGCGCGCACGCTGCGGTTCCGCGAGCGCCTCGATGCGGCGTACGCGCACCTCGCGAAGACGCGCCAGTTCAGCCGTGGCAACGAGGCTGACGACGCAGCGAACGCATACGGCGTGTTCGCCGACTACGGAGGCATGTTGCGCGAGCGCCGCCACGATTCGGCGCGCGGATTCGCTGACGTTGCCGAGGCGTGCGGCGTCACCTTCGATGACCTCGCGGCGGTAGAGCAACGGCGCTTGCCCCCCTTCGACGAAGCGACCACGCGCAAGTTGTGCGCGTACCTGGGTTGCGATCCTCGCCCGCTGCTCGAGGCGGCCACGCGCGCTGAGGAGGCGCTCCGATGAAGCTCTACGCCGTTCGCTGGCCCAGCGAGCCGGGGCGCCGTGTGTTCGCGTTCGTCTCCGGCCCTGACCAGCTCGCCGACCTGCTCGACTCCGAGGAAGACCCTGGCGACGCGGAGTATGCGGTGTACCGCACCGGGATCGCGTTCGAGGTGCGAGACCCGGGCTCGCGGGAGGCCCCGCTCGAGGTAGCGAGCTACGGGTTGCCGGCCACGGAGGACCCTCTCTCCGGAACGGGACTCCGCTGGCGAAAGCTGTTCCCCCCGACGCAGGCGCCGAGTAGCCCCGAGGTGCCCCGTGCTGACCGCTGACGAACTGCGTGATGCGTGGGAGCTCGTTGGCCGCGGAGAGATCGAACGATTGCACGTGACGACCGTGCGCGCGCACAGGGTACGCAACACGTGGCGCGCGCTCGAATGGGCGCTGCACGCGTATGCGGGGGAGGCACTGACCGGTCCCGACGCTCGTCTCGATTGCCTCGCCACCATGGTGCGCGCCGGCGTCGGCGCGCTGCGCGAGCGACTCTACGGAGCGGGGGAGGTTGCGAAGTGAGCCGCTTCGAAGCGTGGGCCCGGCGAAAGCCGGAGCAGCCGCAGCCCGTGAGCATCGACGACCTCACCCTGGACGTGCTCGAGGAGCGTGAGGCACGCGGCCTCTCGCGCACGAGCACGGACGACGACGGCGCCGAGGGCGACCTGCCGTGCCCCTGGTGCGGCGCGACGCACGGCGACGTCTTCGAGATGAGCGAGGGCGGCGGGCACGAGTGCGGGGAGTGCGGCGGCGAGTACGACGTCGAACGCGAGGTCTACGCAACGACGCGCGCGAGCCGCGGCAACAAGCTCCCGCGGTTCCTGTGTCGCGAGTACGACGACGCAGAGGAGTGCGAGGCCGAGTCGACCGCAGAGGCAACCGCTGCGCTCGCGCCGGCCCCTGGCCTCGCAGCTGCGCCGTGCGGGCCAGCACCCGGGCCGGTGGGCCTCGTGTGCGCGGGGGCGTTCTTTCAGCCGCAGCCGCCCGAAGCTCCGCTGTGGAACGGCGAGCCCGCACCGGCAACCTGGGACGGCTTCGCGTGGCCCGCGTGGGTGCCGGCCAGCGTGCGCGACCACATCGAGGGCCGGGCCGCGCGGTCGTTCCGCAACGGCGGGCCCGCGGAATGGCTCGCCGAGGCCGAGCGGCACGGGATGCCGGCGCTCGGGGCGTGGCTCACGTTGCCGCGCGAGCGCGGGTACAGCGGCGATCCGTCGAGTCACTCGGTGCTCGACACGATCACGGGGCGCTTCGTGCCGAGCCCAACGAACGGGTGTCAGGCTGGCTACCTCGTGCATCGCGACGGGCGCGCGACGTTCACGTCGTCGATCCCGACCAACCCGGCGCCGTGGGTTCAAGAGCGCGGGTTTCGACACCGGCCGACGCCGAAGGGCGGCGCGAGGTGAACGAGCGCATCTTGCTCGTCACCGCGTCGCGCGCGCTCGCGGACACCCCCGCGGCGTTCGAGTGGGCTCGGTGCGAGGTCGAACGCGTGTGCGAAGAGTTCGACCCCGCGACCGTGGTGGCAGGCGATGCGCGACGCGTGCCCCGAGCGCGTGTACCCGGAGCCGAGCGAGTGAGCGCCTCGCAGAACGAACTGCGCGACATCGCGCGCAGGTCGGCGACGCAAGGGCTGCTCGCGCTGGCGCGAGGGCTGGCGGCGCTCGCCGAGGGCGACAACACGACCGCGGCGCGGGAGATGGTGCTCGGCCGCGCGTTCGTCGACGGCGCTCGCGCTGCGCAGCAAGCACTCTACGAGCGCGTGATGGATCGCGCACAGGCACACCGCGTGGAGGCGCTCAAGCGCGGTGACGTGCTCGCGACGCGCACCACGCGCGGCTGGCCGCAGGTCGAGTGCCCCACGCTCGCGGGCACGACGTGGCTACGCGGCCCGCCCGTGCCCCTGCCGTAGCGCCCCTGTACGTGTGCGATCGACCGCGGCGGGAATGCGGCGTGCGCACAATCGTACTGCGGGCACTTGCCAGCGTGTACTACACGCGCTAGGTTACATCTCGTCGGGGCAAGGGAGCCGCGACGAAGGAGCACGGACGATGGCGACGGCGAAGTTTGCGGTAACGGTCGGCGGCGAGTTCTGCGGCGAGTTCCCCGGCAAGACTGCGAAGCACGCCTTCGCGGCATACCGGCGGCACATCGGGCTACCCACGACGGTTGGCGCAGACGGGCTGCTCCAAGGAACGCAAGACGTGGAGACGATCGAAGCGAAGTTCGCCAAGGCCACGATCGTGCGGGCTGCGAAGTGACCCCCCGCACCCGCAAGCGCCCCGCGCCCTCGGGCGCACAGCGCCCCGAGTCCGCCAAGGTCGCCAAGGTCATCAGCGTGCGCCTCGCGCCCGCGGTGATCGCAGACCTCGACGAACTGTGCGAGGCCGCGGGGCTGTCGCGCTCCGCGTACGTCACGCGGCTGGTGAGCGACGCCGCGCGAGGTGAGCGGTGAACGCCGACCCGTACCGCGTCAGCGGCCCCGCGTGCATCAGCTTCAGCGGCGGGCGCACGAGCGCGTACATGCTGCGTCGCATCCTCGACGCGCACGGCGGGAGCCTGCCCGCCGACGCGCACGTCATCTTCGCGAACACGGGCAAGGAGCACCCGGGCACGCTCGACTTCGTGCGCGACTGCTCGGTGCGGTGGGGCGTGGCGATCACATGGGTCGAGTACGACGGGCGCGGTGGGAAGCTCGACTACCGCGAGGTCACGCACGACAGCGCATCGCGCGCGGGTGAGCCGTTCGCGCGGCTCATCGAGCAGAAGAAAGCCCTGCCGAATTGGCAAGCGAGGTGGTGTACCGCGGCTCTGAAAGTGCAGCGCGCGCGCGCGCGCATGCGCTCCCTGGGGCACGAGGAGTGGACCGACTTCGTAGGGCTGCGCGCCGACGAGCCGCGCCGCGTGGCGAAGCGCAAGGCGGCGAGCGACGAGGACGATGAGGTGACCTACGCGCTCCCGCTCGCGACCGCCGGGGTCACTGAGGCCGACGTGCTCGCGTATTGGCGCACGGCGCCGTTCAAGCTGCGCGTGCCCTACGGCGCGGGCAACTGCGACCTCTGCTACCTCAAAGGCACGACGCTCTTGCGGGCGCGGATCGAAGCGGACCCCGCAGCATCGGCGTGGTGGGAATCGCAAGAGACGAGCACGGGCCACACGTTCGCCAACCGCTTCACCTACGCGGGGCTCCGCGCCGAGGCGACCGCACCGCGCCGTCAGCTCTTGCTGTTCGATGAGCCGACGCTCCCCTGCGCGTGTACGGACTAGCGCCCAGGGGGCTTCGGCCCCCTCGCGCGGCCCTGTACGCGCACGATCGACCGCACGAAACGCGGGCAAAGCGAACAATCGTACGGGCCACCATTGCCAGCGTGTAGTACACGCTGTAAGGTATGGGTATGAAGACGACGACGAAGACGGCGAAGCGGACCTACCGGGTGATGGCGAACGGGGCGGTGTACGTCGCCCGCCTCGCGCTCGACCCGCACGACGCATACGCGCACTTCGCGACGCACACGGAGTGCGGGCGCGTCGAGGGCGGGGGCTGGAAGCGGGCGTAAAGCGGCCCTGTACGCCCGCTACCGCCGCCGCACGTCCCGCACCCACAGCGTGCCGCCCACGCCGGGGCACACGGTCGCTGCGATCTCCAGCGCCCGCCGCACGCGCTCGACGGGCTCCACGTCCGCGAGGGCGAGCGCCGCCCGACGGGCGAGCACTACAGTACCCTCGCGCGTGATCGCAAGCGGCAGCGGTGGCCAGGGCGATTGCGGGGCGTGTTGGGCCGGCGCAGATCCTCGGTCACCGATACGCGTCAGGACAGCCCGCTAGCTTCCCCGTCGTAGGAAAACGGGGTACCACGCCTTCCGTGAATAGGCCACGCGGAGGGAACAGGTCGGCGGAACTCGCCAGGGTCTCGCAGCAACTGCACCCGTACCAGCCGAACGCTGACGGGAGCTTGGTGCTCGACGCGTGGAACCTCGCGCGACCTCGGCTTGAGTACTATGCGGAACGCGTGGCGCTCGAGGCCCGCGAGGGCGTAGCTCACGTCTACTTTGCCCAACTCGGCCCCGCAAACCGGCTGATGACAAGCGTGGGCTTCGCTATCCCTATTCCAAGATTTGCGAACTTTATCAACAACTCGCAAGCAATCGCGGCTCGCGTCAAGGCCACGTTCCCAACCGCCTCGGAGTTTCCTCAGAAGCTAGACTTCTCCGCAATTACTCCACAGCATTACAAGGAATTCCCTTCCATGGTTATGCGTGCTGCCGTGGGGGATGACTGGGCGATGATGGACTTCTATAACCTCGAAGTCCCCGCGAAGCAGCTTCTGGAGCGTGGCCAGCTTCCCGAAGTCAAAGACAGCCTTCGCGTCTTCGTTTCCCCACCAACGATTTTGCACCTCATCAATCTTGGGGCTCAAGCGCTGAAAGCCGAGGCGAGCAATGTATCCGTTTGACGACGGGTGGTTGGACCCAGATGCAGCAACGTACGGCGCGCGCTGGAGCCCAGACTCGGCGTCGAGCGTGCAGAAGAAGCCGACCGCCAGGAGCAGCACCTTTGCGGCGGTAAACACGCACGCGGTCGTCGCGCTCGCGTTCCTGATCACGGCATCCAGTGGCGTAGTCGCAGACTCCAATTTTCTCGTGAATCCGTTGGTCGAGATGCCTGCGCACTTCGAAGTCCAAGCGGAAGCGGGCCGGAGTGCCACCGGCCCCGCGAGTTTGCGCACCGGTCTGTCGGCGACCACGAGGGCCCCATCCGCGAGGCCGGGCGACGACCTGGCCACTCTCATGGCCCAGGCCCGGCTTCAGGCGACCGCCCACCTCATCCAGCAGGGCCAGAACCCCGAAGAGGTTGTCCGGCGGGCTGGCGAGCGTGTTGCCGCATGGACGGACGTCTCGAACGACACCCAGAGCGAACCCGCCGACGAAGTCGAGGACTGAGGATCCCCGATGGGCTGTCCCGATTGGGAGGACCTTCCCCAACACAGAACGGCACCGGAATGCTTCGCGGCGATCCAGCAAGTGGTCGCTCGCGCCTGCACGATCGCGCAAACAAAAACGCCCAACAAGCTCGCGGTTTGCGCGTGGCATCGCGACGCATTCCGAGGAATCGTCCCGAAGGATTATTACGCGGGCAACTTCAGACAAAACAACAGACTGTATCCATGCCTTGCCGTTGACGTTCATGTCAACTACATCTTTGGGACTCATTGGCTAGAAGTAGAGCGAGCCATGAAAGAGTTGTTTTCTTTCATGGACACGGCAGCCAACGACATCGATAGAGACAGGGCGACCCTGACGCCCGCGGAATTGGCCGACCGCATCGCGGAGACGGTTGGTTTCTGTATCGGCAGATTCATCCACATTCACCCGTTCCGAAACGGAAACGGGCGCACGTCGAGAATCCTGTGGAAGGCAATGCTCGCAAGGTTCCGGCTTCTTTCGCCTAACCTCAGCGTCATTCGCAGACCCACCGGCAACTATGGATCCGTGATGGCGGCCGCGATGGTTGGCCAGTACGGGCCGGCCATCGCGATGGTCCTCAACGCGATGCAGGCAGCGCCTCTGCCTGCCACGCCCGCTGCTCCGGTGGTGGCCATCGCGACTCCGTCTCCCGCTCTCCCAGTTGTCCCCGCTCCGACGGCCCCGCCGGCGGGGTAGCGGGCTCCGGGCCGGGGGCCCTGGCGGGTCTGCGCTCCCTGTAAAAACGCAGCGAGCCCCGCCCACGCCCCCGAGGGAGCGCGAGCGGGTCCCCATGGACGACCCGCACCTACGCCGCGAGTGCCTTGCGCGGCGCGGGCACGCCCAGCTTCTCGAGCGTCTTCCGCCCGACGACCTTGTCGGGCACGAGCCCGTGCGCGGCCTGGTAGCGGGCCACCGCGCCGGGCCCACCGCCGACCTCGGCGCGCAGGCGCAGGCCCGCCTCGAGCGCCTCGACGCCCGAGGGGTCCGCCCTGCCCCCGGCGCTCGTGAGCGGGAGCGTCCAGGCGAGCACGAGCGAGTGCTCGGCGAGCACGGTGACCTGATCGCGCTGCGCGATGCCGTGCAGCTGGATCGCGGGCACCCGGTCGACGTCCCCGGGCACGTCGACGCCCGTCACGTCGTCGGGGATGAGCCCCTGCCCCTCGGCCTTCTCCTGCTCGCGCTGCGCCCAGGCGACGCGCGCAAGGAGCTCGCCCACGTCGGGCGTGCCGTCCGCCGAGTAGGCCATGTACGCGAAGAGCGAGACCGCCGTGTCGACGAAGAACGCCGCCCAGGGGAAGGCCCGGTGCAGCGTCGGGATGTCGTAGCAGACGATGCCGTGGATCGCGTCGGGGGCGGCCTTCGCGGCCTCGGTGATGACCCGCTTCGCGAGCGCGTACAGCTGCTCGCGCGAGCGCACGTCGGGCACCGTGGCACCCTTCGCCGCGAGCTTCCACGCCGCTTCGAAGTCCCACAGGATCAGCTCGAAGCCGAACGCGGCGGCTACGAGCGCGCATGCCACCAGCGGCGCGATGACCTGCTCCGCGGTGACCTTGCCCGCGCGGTACTGCGCCGCGAAGCCGTCGCCACCGACCCCGAGCCAGATGCGCGCGTTGGGGAGCACGGCGCGGACCTCGGCGACGACGCCCGCGAAGTGCGCCGACGTGATCGACGAGGGCGGCCCGTGCAGAATCACGATCGGCGGCTGGGCGCGCGCGAGCACGTCTTTCGACGCGGCCCACGCGGCCCGCAACCCTTTCGCGGTCCACACATAGACGGCGACGCCGGGGTCGAGCGTGCGCGGGCACCCGTTGCCCGTGCGGCAGACGAGCGCGCCGTTCACGAGAGCAACCCCGGCGATCCCGCGCGGATCGCGGCGAGGGCCTCGGGGTGAATCGCCCCGGGCTGCAGCTGGTGGAGCCGGCGCGCGACGAAGCGCCCGGTGCGCGTGGCGATCACGCCGTTCGCGATGGAGGTCACGCGCTGCTCCCCGAGCCCGCGCACGAGCTCGAGGTCGCCCGCGGTGAGCGCGTAGCCCTGGCGCTCCGCGTGGTCGAGGTCTTCGAGGCGACTCGGGATCGCAGCCTCGACGAGGTAGTCGACCTCGAAGCCCGAGCCGAACGCCTCTTCCTCGTACACGCCGCGCGCCTCGGTGTGCTGCACGTACCAGACGAGCATCTTCGGGTCCGCGTACAGCTGGCCACCGTGCGTGCACTCGTGCGCGACGATGCGAATCTGCGCGCGCGGCGTCAGGCGTGAGCGCCAGCCCTTCGGCGTGAGGAACACGGGGCCGATGCCCTGGAAGTAGTCCTCCATGAACTGCCTCGCGGTGGGCAGCCCGGCGACGCCGACGAAGCGGGCGCCGTCGAAGATGACGCGCGCGGCGAGGTCGATCGGGAGCGAATCCTTCGAGACTTCGAACATGCGCGAGCTCTCGAGCAGCTCGTTCACGATCGTGTCGGCCACCTGCTGGGTGATCTCTTCGGGCATGGGAATCTCCTGGGAGAAATGCGAGCGCCCCGCGAGCGACTGCCGGCGGGGCGTGGTTCGGGACGGAGGGACGGCGCGGGGTGTACCGTCGGACGATGCGATCTGTGATTGCGCTCTTGGTCGCCGCTGGCGTGGTGCTCGGGGGGCTGTCGTGGAGCCCGCCGGTGGAGGCGCACGGGGGCGGGTTGAACCGCTGCGGGTGCCACTTCAACCGCCGCACGGGCGAGTGCCACTGCCACCAGAACCGGGGCTGTGGGTGCGCCTGTCAGTCCGACAGCTGCAACGAGTAGGCGCGCCTGGCGGGGGCTACTGCGTGACGGCGAGCGACGCCGGCGTACTCGTGGCGCCCGCCGCGGGCTGCTCGGGCAGGCACGCGCGCTGCGGCACGCACGCGTGGACGGTGTTGCCGTAGGGCGAGCGCGCCGGGCAGCACACTGCGCCGAAGGTGCTGCAGCTCTGCGCCGTGGGCTCTTGCCACCAGCGCTGGGTCGAGCTGCAGCGCTGCGGGATGCCCTCGCGGCTGCACCGCGTGTCACCGGGGGTGCATCCATCGGGAGCGGGCAGGGGGCACCCAGCGAGCACCGCGCCTGCGAAGCACAGCGCGCCGATCCCGAGGGCCCACGCGAGCGCGTCGAGCTTCGCGAACCCGCGTAGCCCCGAGCCGCCGCGCTCCACGTCGCGCAGGGTGGTGGTGATCGACTGCGAGGGCGGGGGCGTCACCACTGCGTCGAAGGTCGAGCGCCCGATGAGCGGCAGCGACAGCGGCTTGTCCGCGCCCTGGCGGTTGAGCGCCGAGAGCCGGTCGATGACGCGCGCGAGCGCCGCTTTCGCGGGGCCTGCTTGCAGCCGGTTGTAGACGTTCGCGGCGACGAAGAGCAGCGCGCCGAGCACAAGCTCGGGGTGCGCCGCGCACCACAGGTACAGGGCGTGGAGATGGGGCATGGGTGGCCTTTTGGTGAGGAGAAATGCAGCGGCCCGGCGCTGCGAGAGCGGCCGGGCCGTGGGCAAGGCGAGCGAGGCGGGAGGGTCAGTCGGCGGGGGTGAAGTCCACGAAGTAGATGGCGCCGAGCTTGAACTGGTCGAGCGCCTCGGGGTTGTTGATGTTCATGCTGATCTCGCCTCCGGGCGTGGCTGCCGCCCAACTCTCGTTGCCGGGGCCCGAGACGGGCCGCAGCACGACGGTGTTCTGCTGGCTGCCGTAGCCGTGGTCACTCTTCTTCGTCTCGACGCAGCGGAACTTCGCTCGAACGGTCATGATGAAACCTCGTTGTGTGATGGTGGCCCCGCGAGCGGTTGCCAGCGGGGCGCGGGGGAGAGCGGGGAGAGGGAGGGGCTACGGGGCTAGGAGCGCCGCGAGCAGCACGCGCAGCGGTTCGGCCGGCGCGGGGTCGCAGTCGATCGGCATGCAGACGGCGCAGTAGCATTCGAGGTCTTCGCCGCAGTCGAACTCGAACGCGAGGTCGTAGAACCCGTCGATGCGATCGATCTCGTCCTCGTGCGCGAGGTCGCGCGGGTCTTCGAGGGCGGGGCTCACTTCGCAGCCTCGCGCAGCGCGGCGAGGGCGTCGCTCACCGCGTTGTTCAACTCGTCGCGCTCGGCGAACCACAGCTCCGCGCCCGAGTCGGCGCGCTTCGAGTGCGCAGTGCGAGCGTCGTGCGCTTGCCCGTACGCCACGATCTTCGCCCGCAGCGCATCCCGCTCCGCTTCGAGCGCGGCGAGCGACGCGGCGAGGTCGGGGGCGGCGGCGAGCAAGCGAGCGTCGGGCTCGCGGTACGCGTTGGCGACGAGTTCTCGCCCCGCGCATACCGAGCAGTCGTCTCCCGTGGACCACGCCCCCGGCGTCGCCTTCGCCGCAAGCTCGCGCGCCTCGGCGCCGGTGATTCTTCGTGCTGCACTCATACTCCCCGCTCTAACCACTCGCGCGATCCGCCGCACGTTTCCTGCGGCGAATCTCTGCGCGTGCCGTACGATTCAGTCCGTCGCAACGATCTGGTCGCGCCACTTCGCGAGCTCGGCGCGCGCATCGTGCGCGTCCATCTCAGCGAGGTCCGCGCGGGCCGACTGCAGCGTGACCTCGCGCTCAGCGAGCACGGCGCGCGCCTCGAACTCGGTGACGCGCCGGGCGAGCGTGTTCTCCCGCGCGGCGCCGTCGGCAATCTCTATCGTGTGCCGCGCTACCTGCGCTTCTAGCGTCGTGATTCTGGAGATGAGCGCAGGGACAAGCGCGAGCGTCGCACGCGCTGTCTCCTCGGTGGCCGAGTGCTCGCGTGCGTGCGCCGTGACGGAGGCCGTCTTCGTCTGCGCGCGCCCCTTCGCCCACGCGCCGACGGCGGTACCGATCGCACCGCACGCCGCACCGACGACGCCCGCGAGCGGGATCGTGTCGAGCGCGCTCACTGCCGCACCATCGCCACGTCTGCGGCACTGAGCTCGCTCGAGGGCGGCGGCGCGTAGGCATCCCCGTCGCGCTCCCAGGGCATCACCGGGGAGAGCACGCCCTCGCCGGTGATCGTGGGGTGACAGTCGGCTGCGTCCGCAGCGTGTCGGCAGAGGTGCCGCGCGTCGCCCCGGCGGTAGTGGAGCAGCTCGTGCGTCACCGCGTACCGCAGCCGCTCGTCCCCGTGGAAGCACGCGTAGTCGATCGCCACGTCGCGCGACCCCACGGCCCACTGCCCCGCGTGCTCGCACTGCCCGCCCGAGTCGTACGTGCGTACCACCACGTCGGCGATGCCCTCGGGCA
>OFRO01000014.1_pt1 | contig 57009 bp, 47 predicted proteins | sample 1543091 | NCBI WGS metagenome assembly OFRO01 (sample SAMN07774217, study PRJEB24372) | wastewater metagenome | isolation source: Exp Tend NO 10WW | collected 2016-02
CCGAAGGGGTCGTTCCGCAGCAACCAGCCACAACAGGTAAACGACCATCGCGCGCAGGAGCTTGGCGGAGAGTTTTGCCTACTTTTGCGGACAAAAGTAGGAAGTAACCACCTCGGTAGGTGAGGAAAATGAGCCGGGTTGGTGAGCAATAAAATATACCCAATTATCATCATCCTTATGCTAAACTTATGACAGATGAGCACTAAGCTGACTATTCCTCAAATTGAGCAAATGGCAAACACTATTCGTGAGGATATTATCCGCATGCTCGAACACGCCAAGAGCGGTCACTCAGCCGGTCCGCTGGATCTGGCTGACATTTTCGCCAGCCTTTATTTCAATGTCATGAATTACGACCCCAAGAATCCCGACTGGGAAGAGCGGGATATTTTCATACTCAGCAACGGACATACCGTCCCGGTACAATACGCTACCATGGCACGGGCGGGGTTTTTCGACGTTGAAGAGCTGATGACGTTGCGCCAACTTGGCTCGCGGCTGCAGGGTCATCCTGAGCGTACGAAACTTCCAGGCCTCGAGAATACCAGCGGCCCGCTTGGCTCGGGGCTTTCTCAGGCAGCCGGCATGGCATATGTCATGAAAAACATCGATAATAAAGACCCTAAAGTACCACACCGCTGGGTCTATGTCGTCATGGGTGATGGCGAGCTCAACGAAGGTAATATCTGGGAAGCAGCCATGTTTGCCGGTAAGAACAAGCTGCACAATCTCATCGGCATCATCGACCGCAACAACATCCAGATCGACGGCAATACCGAAGACATCATGCCTCTCGAAGATTTGCGTGGCAAGTGGGAAAGCTTCGGCTGGCATGTCCAGGAAGTTGATGGCCACAATGTCGAGAGCATCATCGACGCCTATAGTATGGCGCGAGCAATCGTCGAAAAGCCAAGCGTGATCATCGCCCATACTATCCCGGGCAAGGGCGTGCCGTTCATGGAATACGACTACCACTGGCACGGCGCTCCACCGAATAGTGAGCAGGCCAAAGAGGCGTTGAGGAAATTGCGCAGTTTGAACGGAAAAATACAAGGCGAACATGAATAGTCAGACAGCTTCAGGGTTAGAAAAGTGGTCGAAAATCGGAGTATATGCTTCAGTATTATCGGGTCCACTTTTTATTGCTGCTATAGCGCTCACGCCTACATATAAAATGGATTACAGCAAAGATGGTGGTTTCACTGCTGTTGCAATGATTGGTATGTGGGTGATCCTTGCTATAGTCGTATTGCTAGAGTATAGAAAAGCTAAACATGCCAAATTGTCAGAGGGTACGATCGCAGCTTCACGCAGATTGATTATTGTATTGTCGGCTATCATTGTCAGTTTCTTTACGGGTATATTCGGGATATATTATGTTTGGTAGTAATTATCTGAAAAGCCATAGTCATCAAATACGGACAGGAGAAGACAGATGAGCGAATTACATTTATCGAGCAAAATTGGTCATGATGACGTCGATCAGGAGCCGATCCGCAAAGGATTCGGCCGTGGTCTCAAGGCTGCGGGTGAGGCGGACGCGAATGTCGTCGCGCTCAGTGCTGATCTGACAGACTCGACGCAGATAAGCTTGTTCAAAGCCGCATTTCCCGAGCGGTTCATCGAAATCGGTGTGGCCGAACAAAATCTTGTGACCGTCAGCGCTGGTATGGCCGCCATGGGCAAGATACCGTTTTGCAGTAGCTATGCGGCGTTTAGTCCGGGTCGTAACTGGGAGCAGATCCGTACGACGATCGCGCTCAATGACCGTCCGGTCAAGATCGTCGGCTCGCATGCCGGTGTCTCTGTCGGTCCGGATGGCGCGACGCACCAGATGCTCGAAGATATCGCGCTGATGCGGGTGCTGCCAAATATGGTCGTGGTGGTACCGGGTGATGCAGTTGAGGCCGAAAAAGCCACCAAGCTCATTGCCCAAAACGGCAAGCCAACGTATCTGCGTCTGGCACGCGAAGCCACGCCGATATTTACGACCGAAAACACTCCGTTTGAGATCGGCAAGGCCTACGTACTGCGTTCGGGCGCAGATATCACGCTCATCGGCACGGGCACGATGACCTACCAGTGTTTGTTAGCAGCGCGAACCCTCGCGACAGATGGCATCGAAGCCGAGGTCGTCCATGTACCGACGATCAAACCACTCGACGAAGAGACTATCCTGGCCAGCGTCCGCAAAACCGGCCGCGCGCTAACGGCCGAAGAAGCCCAGATTGCTGGTGGGCTCGGTGGGGCGGTCGCCGAATTATTGAGTGAAAAACATCCCGTCCCGCTCAAGCGCATCGGTATGCAAGATCGCTTCGGTGAGTCGGGCGATCCGGCACAACTGCTCGAACATTTCGGTCTCACCGGCAAGCATATTGCGTTTGCCGTGCATGAATTTCTCGATCAACATAAATAAAGGAATACACTATGAGTCTGACCATCCAACAAATGCGCGATAACTGCCTGCGAGCCCGACACCTCATGAGGCGCTCACGTGACCAACATTTTGCTGTCGGAGCATTTAACATCGATAACCAAGAGACCTTGATTGCGATTTGCCGTGCAGCACAAGCAAAAAGCGCACCAGTTCTCATCGAGCTGAGCGATGGTGAGATCAAAGCCATGGGGATCGATAACGTTCGTGACATTGTCGATAATTACAAAGCCGAATACGGCATCGAAGTCTATCTCAACCTCGATCACAGCCCAACCGTCGAGGGCTGCAAGCGGGCGATTGATGCTGGCTATGAATTCATCCACATAGACATCTCCCAAGCCAATCACGATGCAACCGAAGAGGAAATCATCGCCGAGACCAAAGAGGTCGTCGAATACGCGAAGTTTACGGGCGCGCTTGTCGAGAGCGAACCACACTACTTCGGCGGCTCATCCAACGTGCACAAGGAAGAGATTGATTATGAAGAGATCAAAAAGACCTTCTCGACTCCAGAGGGTGCTAAGTCTTTCGTTGAAGCGACTGGGATTGATACCTTTGCAGCTGCGGTCGGTAATCTCCACGGTAAATACCCTGTACCGAAAGAGCTTGATCTCGAACTGCTAAAGCAGATCCGTGAAGCGATCCCGTGTCAGATCTCGCTCCATGGCGGATCCGGCACGCCGCTCAATTACTTTGAAGAAGCAGCCAAAATTGGTGTGAGCAAGATCAATATCAACTCAGATATGCGATACGCCTTTCGTACTACCCTCGAAGAAGCTCTCAAGGGCGACCCCGAAGAATTCGCTGTCGTGAAACTGATGGATCAAGTCAAGGACGCTGTCCAAAAAGTCGTCGAAGAAAAGATCGACGCGTTTGGTTCTGCTGGCAAAGCTGTACTGTAAATAAAAAAGACCGCAAATTGCGGTTAGTTTGGCCGGAGCCGGGTGGACGAGGCTTGCGCCATCTATCCACCCGACCCTTGTGTTGGTTAGCCTTCTGGGGCAACCAGCGGCGAGATGCCAGAGTAGCTGGTCGTCATCAACTGACGCCGTATCCACTCAGTCTCATCACCACCGGTACCCCAGCGCAGCCGGTAGGCCACGTGCTGGACAGTCCAGCACGTCATCACCGTGTCGCGCAGGCCCTGCATCGTGACGACGGCCACCATGTCTTCCCCGAGGAAGAACTTGATGTCACGTCGGACCACGGTGTCGTTCGGCTTGTGAAACGGCTGCGGTTCGTCTACCTTGGTGATGAGCCCCATCTGGATCTTCGTGAACCAGGTGAAGTTGCACCACGAGTGACGAGGCCAACCTGACGACGGGCGCGGCCTGACGATGTGGTCGAGCATGAACTCGATCGCCTGCTGCATGCTGGCCGTGAAGGTCATCTCCGACTTGGTCATGTGCATACCACCTTTCTGCCCGTTCCGGGCAAGTGAGCTGACTTATGGCGTGGTAGAGTCCATATTCAGCGTGAGGTGATAGCCTGGATCGGCCATCATTACTATTATAGCAAATATATCTTAATTTGTCAAGTATTGCGCTCATGTTTTCTCTGTTATACTGACATTCATGAGCAATATACCCACACTTATTTCAGATACTTTTTCGATAGCGAAAATTTCATCATGGGATGCTGAATGGATGCTATCGCGACAAGATGTATCTGCTGATACATTGCGAAGCGAAACACTCCAGTCAGGATTTCATGGGGAATTTGTAGCCGAAAGGGGTATCTGAGATGAGTGTGACTATTCTTTCAATTGGCAAAACAGTACAAGACGTATTCCTCAAAAGCGACGAGTTCGACCCGCACAAGGAAGGCAAGGTGGTATATACGCACTTGCCTCTTGGGGTGAAGATGGAAGTCGAAGACGTGACATTTAGCACCGGTGGCAACGCCGGCAATGTGGCGGTAACACTAGCTCGCCAGGGGCTCAATGCCCGCTACATGTGGACACTGGGCGAAGATCCGGCGAGCGAGACGATCTTGCATGATCTCGACCGCGAAGGTGTCGACACTTCACTCGTTGTTCAGAATGAGAAATATCAGGCGGGATACTCAGTGATCATGATCGCGACGAATGGTGAGCGGACGATCCTGAACCACCGTGGTGTCTCGACGGGCAAACAAGGCCGTGATATCGACTTCGACGCCATTGCTAGTGCTGACTGGATTTATCCGACCAGTCTCGCGAACGGTGGCGTTGATCTACTTGCACACATCGTGAATGCCGCTCGTCGTGGTGACACAAAGGTCATCCTCAACCCTGCCGGACCGGAACTGGCAGAGCCTGCAAAATTACGGGCAATTCTCGAAGATGTCGATGTGCTGGTGATGAACAAAGAAGAGATGAGTCAGCTCGTCGAGGGACATACGCTCGAAGAGCTAGTGCGCCATGGTCTCAACTTGAGCCCGGTTGTCATCGTCAGTGACGGGCCAAACGGCGTCGTAGCGAGCGACGGGAAGACTATCGTGACGGCGGGTATGTATGAAGACGTGCCGGTCATCGACCGCACAGGCGCGGGAGATGCCTTTGCCAGCGGATTCCTCAGCCAATGGGTACAAGGCAAATCACTCAAGGATTCAATCGTATTCGCTAGTGCGAATTCGACGAGTGTCGTCGGTGTGATCGGCGCAAAGGCTGGAATATTACGTCAGGGCGTAGCGTTACACGATATGCCAATAACAGAAAAAGAAGTATAGGGGGATACGACGTGGGATTTTTTGATAAATTACGGGGCAAAACAACTGAAGTGGAGGCGCAGCCTGTTGCGGCTCCGGAGCCTCAACCAGTAGCGACGCCAGCCGCAGACACGTCTCCAGTAGTAGCGGCTATGCCAGATGTGCCAACGGCGCAGAACCAACCACAAGAGAGTACTCCTGAACCTCAGCCCGCTGCGCCTGTGACGCCCGATACTGCTCCCGAGCCAGTGAGTCCTGCTGCGACACCGGAGCCGAGCGTAGCTCCCACAACATCTCACGCCGCCCAGCCCACCGCACTAGTGATCGGCGATATCTTTACCGATGCGTTTATCCAGCTCGCCGAAGGCTCAGCGAAAGTTATCAAAGAGGCGGATGGCCGTGAATGGCTGGCGCTGCCATTTGGCCAGAAACCACCCTACGATCATGTCGATATCGTCCGCTCAGTCGGCCCCTCACCAAACGCGGCTGTCTCGATGGCGCGCCTGGGGTTGCAAGCCAATCTGATGGCTTGGGTGGGTGACGATGCGACGGGCAAGGAAGCTATCGAACATCTCGACGGCGAAAAAGTCGGCACCAGCCAGATGGTAACTGAGGTCGGTAACAAGACAAGCTACTGGTACGTGCTGCGCTATGGTGCTGACCGTACGATGCTGGTGAAGAGTGAGAAATACAAGTACGAATGGAGCGATCCTGAAGCCACGCCGGATTGGATTTACCTCGCGTACATTGGCGAAGACTCATGGCCGCTTCACGAAAAGCTAGTCGACTATCTGACCCGCAACCCGAGCGTGAAGTTCGCGTTTCAGCCCGGGACGTTCCACTGGCAGTGGGGGACTGAGAAATTGGCGCAATTGTATGCTCATAGTCACATCACTATCATGAACCGAGAAGAAGCGGCCGACGCGACTGGCAAGCCGCTCGAATCAATCCACGAGCTCGCCGCTGGCCTGCATGCGCTCGGGCCAAAGATCGTCGTGATCACTGACGGGCCAAAAGGCTCGTATGCTTCATACGACGGCCGTGTAGTGACAATTCCTAATTATCCTGACCCAGCTCCGCCACTTGACCGGACGGGCGCTGGTGATGCATTTGCTTCGACTATCGTCAGCGCGCTCGCGCTGGGTGAAACTATGGAAACCGCGCTCACCTGGGCGCCCATCAACAGCATGAACGTCGTCCAAAAACTTGGCGCCCAAGCCGGACTTGTCGACCGTGCCACAATCCAGTCATTCATTGCCTCAGCACCGGCTGACTACAAGGTAACGGAGCTTGCGCAAGGGCTGTAGGTATATGGCGAAGATTCTCCGTGACTTGCTAGATGCAACTGAGCCGATCTTTTCGTTGAGTTTGCGGCAACTCGAAAAAGCTAGCGGCGACACGGCCGAAGACGCTCGTCTGATCGGCGAAATTTCTGAAAAGATGATCCGGGCAACTCGATCACTCGGTCTCGATCCTGCTGATACGACTGGTCGTGAGCTGTATCAGGCGCTCATGAGCAAGGTAGCCGAAGACAATGTCCGTGTCACCAAACTGATCGGCGGCACTGACCCAGACGATGTCGACGAGATGGTGCCACTGATGGTGGCGGCCGTCGACAAAATGAACATCAATCGAAGTTGCTGGGTGCTCAAGCATTCGGTTGCCAAACAACTTCTCAAACAAATGCCACCTGAGAAACTCATGGCTCACCTGGGCTATCGATCGATCGATAGCATGCTCAAGCATGAGGATATCGACGAGGTGTATACGGCACTCAGGTTTTCCGAAGGCAGTGAGTGGCTCAACACGTACAATGAACTTTTCAAGACGGTCAAGCCGAGCGATTTCGAAGTCCGTGATATCCGGATCATCGTGATGGACCACAAGAAATACGTCGATCTGGCTGAACATTTCGTCGAGAAAAAGCTGCACAATATCACCCACACCAAAGAGATGGGGGTGATCGTCGTCGTGCCGATGCATCACCGACGCATGAAAGGCATCACGCTCAAGAGCTTGCCGCTGATGTTCCATTATATTAACGAAATCCGCCTCTATTCGGCATTTTTCAAGCTCAAGCAAGTCAATCGTAACTTTGGTGAGACAGTTGTGCAGACGCTGATCGCTGATCCTGGTACTGCCAGCGAAATGGCCGGCTCAAAGGTGCATTGGCGGGTTATCCAGCGCTATTTTGGCAAGATGAAAGACGAGCATCACCCTGAAGCGTTTGAGCCGCACGTCCACCCGGAAGATCTGCACTGGCGTCGTGCCGAAGAATTATTGGCGCAGCTCGATCCGGAGATGGAGTTTTGGCAAGGGTTGGACTATGTCGGCAAGCTCTATGACGGCCAGCCCATCACCTTTAACCTCATGGATGTGTCACTGGGGTACTCGAACAGTATCGGCTATGCCGATCGCTACGTCTATCATTTCCGTGAGAGCTTGTGGAACGAGATTTTTATGCGCTATATGGGCAAGAAAAATCTCGAAAATCAGATCTTGCAGCAACTTGATAACGATATGATCGCGCCAGAGAAGCTCCCGTTGCCACAGAAGACCAAGACGCAGATCATCGAGCAAAAACACCGCGAATCTGACGTCATGCTCCGCAAGAAAATGATCGATGCGGCCGAGGGGCGACTGATCGGTGTGTCCGAAGAGTTCACTAGAGCTTTTGATATCCTGGAGAAATACGAAAAAGTCGTCACGATTTTTGGGTCGGCACGCACGCCGAGCGACGATCAGTCATACAAAGACACCTATGAAATTGCCGGACGTCTCGCCACGCGCGGCTACGCAGTGGTCACGGGTGGCGGCGGTGGGATCATGGCGGCGGCCAATCAAGGCGCGAGTGACAACGGCGGCGCCTCGATTGGGTTTAATATCAAACTACCGACCGAACAGCATCTCAACCCGTATGTCACCGAACACTACCAGTTCGAGCATTTCTTTGGGCGAAAAGTTGCCATGACGCTCGAGATGAGCGCCTATGTCTACTGTCCGGGCGGATTTGGGACGCTGGATGAATTGTTTGAGATCGTCACCCTGCAGCAAACCGGCAAAATTCAGCGCGTGCCAATCATACTTTTCGGCAAAAAATTCTGGGATCCGATGATGAAATATATCAAGAAGACATTTTTAGACGAATATAAAACCGTCAACGCAGCAGATCTTAAACTGATGACAATCACCGATGATATCGATGAGGTCGTGCGGATCATCGTGAAGCATGAGGGCGACAAACATGAGCCTCCCAAAGGCGCAGTGCCTGGAGCTCGGAAAAAATCTAAATAGGAGAAGGTGATGAACAAGCAATCTGGAAACGTCCTGCTGTGGCTCGTACTAGGGGTAGTTGCGATAGGGCTTGGTGTGTTGATTGTATGGCGATATTTCGCGGCAACGGATGCACTGGAGAATGCGCAGCAGACAGATACCGCAGCGGTGCAGCCGCTGTCAGGAAAAGGCGTGGAGGGAGTGGTGGATATCAAGGAATATGGACTCAAGCTTTCGTACGATAATTCAAGTGGCGAAGTATCGTATAAAATCGTCACGCAGGATTACGGCAATGGCGTTTCCGTCAAGGCAGCCGAGCTCTCAAACCTGGCGCTGACGAATAAAAAAAATGGTTGTAGCGGTGAATTTGATCCGAACTACGGACAATTAGGAGCGATAAGCATACAAAAACAACTCGATAAGGGCGAATTTGCACCGACAGAGTACATCAAATCAGGCGATAACTATCTCGTTTACAACTACCTCAAAATGAATATGGCGATTAGTGAACCTTGCTATGATAAGACGCTTGACGAAAAGTCGACTGCTCAAAAGATGGATCTATATAATAGCTTTAAATCAAAGGCTACAAAGAACGAATAGCGTTAGTTACATACAGCAAAGCGATCTCAAGCAAGCGTACACGGCCTCGGTTACTCAGTAGTATACTGAAGAGATGAAGTTTCGTCTTCAATCAGAATATAAGCCGACTGGTGACCAGCCGTCGGCTATCAAGCAGCTGCTTGCGGGGCTTGATACCGGCGAGAAGCAGCAGACACTCCTCGGCGTGACGGGCTCGGGGAAGACCTTTACGATGAGCAATATCATCGCGGCTCGTCAAGTTCCGACGCTGGTACTGGCGCATAACAAGACACTGGCGGCGCAACTTTTCTCTGAGTTCAAATCGTTTTTCCCAGACAACGACGTGCATTATTTTGTGTCATATTTTGATTACTATCAGCCTGAGGCGTATGTCGCATCGAGTGATACGTTTATCGAAAAAGATTCCCGGATCAACGAAGAAATTGATCGTCTCCGTCATGCCGCCACGGCGAGTCTGCTATCTCGGCGCGATGTGATCATTGTCGCCAGTGTCAGCTGTATCTACGGTATCGGTTCGGTTGAGGACTATGGCGGCCTCGCGGTGACTGTCAAACGGGGTGAGACACGCAAACGTGACAAGCTGCTGCGGCATCTGACGGATATCCAGTATCACCGTAACGATGTCGATTTCTCGCGCTCGACCTTTCGTGTCCGTGGTGACGTCGTCGATGTGTTTCCAGCCGGTGGCGAGACAGCCTATCGGGTGGAATTCTTTGGTGATGAGATCGACCGTCTGACGGAGATCAATCCGCTGACCGGCGAGATTATCTCTGAGCCGGATGAGTTCAAGATATTCCCGGGTAGTCACTATGTCACCCCGCAGGAAAAGCTCAAAGTTGCGATCGGCCGTATCCGTGACGAGATGGAAGACCGGGTGAAGTGGTTTCGGTCGCACGACAAATTGCTCGAAGCCCAACGGCTTGAGCAGCGCACCAAATACGACCTGGAGATGCTCGAAGAAACGGGGTTTGTCAAAGGCATCGAAAACTATAGCCGCTATCTGACCGACCGCGAACCCGGCGAGCAGCCAGCGACATTGCTCGATTATTTCCCAGACGATTTCCTGATGCTCATCGACGAGTCGCACCAGTCAATCCCGCAGGTTCGCGGTATGTACAATGGTGACCGGGCGCGCAAAGAAGTGCTCGTCGAGCACGGGTTCCGTTTGCCGAGCGCGCTGGACAACCGCCCACTGACGTTTAGCGAGTTTGAGCGGCATCTCGGTGACGTCATATACGTGTCGGCTACCCCGGGCGAATACGAACTGAGTCGTTCGCCCGCACCTGCGCAGCAAGTGATCCGTCCGACCGGATTGCTGGATCCTAGTATCGAGATCCGACCGATCGAGGGGCAGATCGACGACCTCATCGCCGAGATACGTATCAGAATTGAGCGGCGCGAGCGCGTCCTTATCACGACATTGACCAAGCGCATGGCCGAAGACCTCAGTCAGTATTTGCAGGATCTCAGTATCAAGACAGCCTATCTGCACTCAGACGTCGAGACGCTCGATCGTGGCGATATATTGCGTGATCTGCGGCTCGGCGTGTATGACGTACTGGTCGGGATCAACTTGCTGCGAGAGGGCTTAGACCTGCCCGAAGTCAGTCTGGTGGCGATCATGGACGCGGACAAGGAGGGTTTCTTGCGATCAGAAAGCGCCCTGGTGCAGACTATCGGCCGTGCCGCCCGCCACGCCAACGGACAAGTTCTGATGTATGCTGACCACATGACGGATAGTATGAAGCGCGCCATCGATGAGACCAATCGGCGTCGTGGTATCCAAGAAGCCTACAATACCGAGCATGGCATCACGCCGACCGGTGTGGCGAAGGCTATCGACGAAGGACTCCGTGCCATTATCCCCGGGAAAGAAGAAAACAAGAACAAGCTGGATCTGCGTAAGATTCCCAAAGATGAATACAAACACCTGATCAAAGAGCTCACTGCTCAGATGGAGCTGGCGAGCGCCAATCTCGAGTTCGAGCGTGCTGCTGAGTTGCGCGATACCATAGCCGATATAAAAACAAAACTCTCATAGAACTTCCGCGCTTGGTGCATTTCGAATGTTTCCTCGATTGCTATATCGGAGTTGATTCGACTGAGTAGTTGACAAAACTGAAGGTTTTTGCTATCATTAACGATGACAAGCACCCGCCTGTCAGAAGAATCTCGTCGTAGTTTATACACTACACCCAGCGAGATTTTTTCTTTTGAACACTACCGAGGTGTGAAGACGGACATGAAATATTTATTACCATCAGAGTCTTCCTTTATCTGCACATAGTACAGCTCATTCTCCTTGGATATACCCGCCATCCGATGTACTTTTTCGTTTTTACCGTTTGGGTTCTTCTTGGTGAGGGGTGCGGCTGTAGAATGCTCGATCAGATCGATTGCGAGACTGTATAGCTTCAGCCGGCGCTTGCGGTCTGCGCGCGGTTTTTGGGTCGAGGTGTGTCCAGAAAAGATTGATGAATACTTTCTGATTTTTAAAATAGGTACTCTTGATATATGGAGTCCGTTTCGTGCGACGCTCGATAGCTTTGTGAATCTTGCGAGCACCGCGCTCAACGTCGTTGTACGATCGACCGGGAATTTTTGACTGTCTAGATCGGTAGATATTCATGCGCGTAATTGTAGTATGGCTGATAGCACTCACATTGCCACCGCCAAGCTTAATCGTGACACCGAATACCGCGATACGATTGCAGATATAAAGTCAAAGATGTGGAAGGCGTCGTAAAATTCCGCTATACTACATGCAAATGACAACTATTTCTATTGCTGATGTGCAGAAACTTGCGCAGTTATCAGCACTCACTATCTCAGAGGATCAGGCGCAGACGATGACTACCGAGTTAAACGAGATACTTGGCTATGTCGAGCAGCTCAACGAAGTGAATACCGAGGGTATCGAGCCAACCTATCAGGTCAATGGGCTTGAAAATGTGACCCGCCCTGACGAGATCATCGATTATGGTGTGTCGCAGGCTGATTTGCTCAAAAACGCGCCACAGCAACAGGACGGCTCGATCAAAGTGCCGAGAGTGCTCGAATGATCCAAGATCTACTCGAACAGTTGGCATCCGGTGACCTGACGGCTCGGGCATTGGTGGAAAAGGCTCTCAAACGAGCAGGAGAAGTCGAGAACTATCATGTGCTTCTCGCTGTCACCGAAGAGCGTGCCCTGACACGGGCTGACGAGATTGACGCCAAGCGGGCACGCGGTGAGAGTGCTGGCAAGCTCGGGGGCATCCCCTTTATTGCCAAAGACAATATGCTGGTATATGGCGCACCAACGACGGCTGCGGCCAAGATCCTCGACAATTTCGAGGCGCCATTTCAGGCAGAAGCAATCGAGAGGCTTGAGGCAGAGGGCGCTATATGTATCGGCAAAGCCAATCTCGACGCGTTTGCTCACGGCGGTAGTACCGAGAATTCGGCCTATGGGCCGACCAAAAACCCGCACGATGAGACGCGCGTGCCAGGGGGAAGCTCGGGCGGTTCAGCGGCGGCAATCGCGCTTGATATCACTCCGTTTGCGCTTGGTACCGACACCGGTGGTTCGATTCGCCAGCCCGCCAGCTTCACTGGCGTCGTCGGCATGAAACCAACGTACGGCACGGTCAGTCGCTATGGCGTCGTGGCGATGGCGAGCAGTACCGACGTGATCGGACCGATCACCCGTACGGCCGAAGACGCTGCGCTGGTTCTCGAGATCATGAGTGGCCGTGATAGCAAAGATGCGACGACACTGTCTGATTTCTTCGTACCCACAACAGTCGATGCACCACTGAAAATAGGCGTTATCAAGGAATGGATGGACGAGGGCGTCGATAGTGAAGTTCGCGACGCAGTCGAGCATGCAATCACTCAGCTCAAAGCCAAAGGCCACGTGATCGAAGAGGTCTCTTTGCCCTCTTTGAAATACGGCCTCGCGGTGTATTACATCGTCGTCCCAGCCGAAGTGGCTAGCAATCTCGCTCGATATGACGGAGTTCGGTATGGCGCGGCACAACCGGCACAAAATTTGGCTGAACTCTACGCCAATACTCGGGCTCACGGCTTCATGCCAGAAAACCAGCGGCGTATCATGATCGGCAATTACGTGCTCTCGAGTGGCTACTATGATGCCTACTACCGCAAGGCGCAGCAGGTGCGTACAGTGATGATCAACGAATTCAATGAAATCTTGTCTCACTACGACATGCTCATCGGCCCGGTTGCGCCAACCCCGGCGTTTAAGCTCGGTGAAAACACGGCCGACCCGCTCAAGATGTACCTGGCGGACATCATGACGGTGCCCGCAAGCCTCGCAGGGTTACCGGCTGTCAGTGTACCGATTGCGGTCGAGGGGCTACCGATCGGGCTGCAAATCATCGGTAAGCAACGGGCTGACGCGCAGGTACTGGCGCTAGCGACGCAATTGCAGGAGGCGGCGTAATCGTGGGTGACCCGCTGATCTGGCTGTTTGTCGCAATCGTGATCGTCGGTGCTGCGTTCCTCGTGATCATGGGACTGACCCGCAAAACCTCCAAAAACCTCGATCAGTCCAAATATCGTGAGCGATGGCTCACGATCAGTAATTCCATCACCTCTGAGGTCGGGACGCAACAACTGGCGATCATCAATGCCGATAAACTACTCGACCAAGCGCTGAAACAGCGAGGTATTGCCGGCGAAACGATGGGGGATAGGATGAAAACTGCCAAGGATTTGTTTAGTAACAATGGCGCGATTTGGTCTGCTCACAAGTTGCGTAATCGTATCGTCCACGAAGATAGCTCGAAACTCAATCCGATCGTGACCCGCAAAGCCATGTCGTCGTTCAAAGTGGCGCTGAAAGATATAGGGGCATTATGACGACACACAAGGAGTTCGCTCAATGATAACGAAACTAAACGAAGTGACAGAAAAATACGATATCGTCATCGGTATCGAGTGTCATGTCCAGCTCGCGACCAAGACGAAGCTTTTCTCGGGTGCTGACAACGATGCCCGTGATGCGGCGCCAAACACCAAGGTCAACCCGATTGATTTCGGTTTTCCGGGTGTGCTGCCCGTGCTCAACGAAAAAGCAGTCGAACTCGCGATCCGTGCCGGGATTGCACTTGGGGCCGATATCCCGCGCCTGAGCCGGTTTGAGCGCAAACACTATTTTTATCCTGACTTGCCGTTTGGCTACCAAATCACGCAGCTCGCCGAGCCGGTCATCGTCGGCGGATCGGTCGCTATTGAGACTGAGACTGGCGCGAAAACTATCCGTTTGCACCATGCCCATATCGAGTCGGACGCTGGCAAGCTGACGCACCCGGCAGGCAAGGACTACAGCCTGGTTGACCTGAATCGTGCCGGCACGCCGCTGATCGAAATTGTGTCTGAGGCGGACATGACCAGCCCGCAGGATGCCAAAGCTTACGCGACAGCTCTGTATCAGCTCATGACATTTGCCGGCGTCACCCACGGCGATCTGTATCATGGCAATATGCGGTTCGACGTGAACTTGTCACTGAAACCGAAGGGTCAAACCGAATTTGGTACCCGTACCGAGACTAAAAACCTCAATAGTTTTCGGAGTATCGAGCGTGCGGCCGAGCACGAGGCTATACGTCAGGCGCAGTTGCTTGATAAGGGCGAGACGATCACTCAGGAAACACGTGGCTGGAACGAAGACAAACAGCAGACTTTCTCGCAGCGCTCCAAAGAGGATGCGTATGACTATCGTTACTTCCCAGACGCTGATCTGCCGCCAATTATCATCAGCGAGGCCGATGTTCGTCACGTGCGCGACACGATGCCACTGCTTCCCGCGCAATTTCGGGAAGATTTCGCGGAGCTCAAACTCCAAGACTCTGTCACAAATCGTCTGCTGGCCTCGTCGGCTCAGGCACAGTTTATCTATGATCTGCACCGCGACCAGGGGAGCGAGCTCGCAGGCCGTGTCGCTGCCTGGTGGACGGCGTTGCCCCGCAGTGAGGAAAACGATTCGCTCGATGTCCGGTCAATCCCGCAGAAATTTTACGTTGAACTATATGAGCTGAGTAACGGTGGTCAGATCAGCTCAAACTCGGCTGAGATTGTATTTAAGGAAATGATACAGACGAGCACAACACCGAAGCAAATTGCCGAGGCCAAGGGGTTGCTGCAAAGCAACGACTTGGGAGAGATCGAGCGTATCGTGGACGAAGTCCTGGCTGATCCGGCGAGCGAAAAGGTGCTCGCTGACATCCGTTCAGGCAATGACAAAGCGATCGGCTACCTCGTGGGACAGGCGATGAAGCGTGCCCAGGGCAAGGCAAATCCGGCGATGCTACAGCAGATTATTAGGAGCAAATTGTAGATGAAGACATTTACAAGGGTTGAGCCAACACAACGTATTGAAGTAGGAGACAAGTTCAAACAACAAGTAGTGATCAAGCGGTTTAAAACCGATGATGGGCTAGAGCATGAGTTCACGACATTTTGTGCAGAGGATTGTGTGTCGGCGGTAGTTTTTGCGCTAACAGAATCGGGTGAGATAATTGTCACCCGCCAATTTCGCGCAGGCCCAGGTGATTGGCGGTTTCAGCTACCTGGTGGAGGAGCGCTAAAGGATGAGGACATCACGCTTGCTGCCCAGAGAGAACTGGAAGAAGAAACGGGCTACGAAGCCGGTACGATAGAATATCTTGGCACCTGTCGTGATGATGCGTATATCAATGTCACGCAGCACGTTTGCTATGCAACGAACTGCAAGAAATTAGCCCAACCCATGCGAATACGCGATGAACTGGAAGACCAACAAGGGATGGAAGTACATGTCATGCCGGTGAGTGAGTTGCTTGAAAAAGTAAGACAAAGCAGTACTTGTGATAATGGCGCGATTTTGATGGGGTATTTAAGGTATCAAAAGGAGTTGAATATATGAAAAAAGTTACAAAAGCAGTCATCGCAGCAGCAGGTTTTGGTACGAGGTTCTTGCCACAAACAAAGGCGATGCCGAAAGAAATGCTACCACTGATTGATAAACCCATAATCCAGTACATTGTCGAAGATCTTGTTGCGGCTGGGATCAAAGACATTATCATCGTCGGAAGCAGTAATAAACGGTCTATCGAAGATCATTTCGATTTGCCCAACGAAGATTTGCTTGCCAATCTTCGTGCAGGTGGTGAAAAAAAGCAACCCTATATAGACAAGATTGAGCGTGTTGCGGAGCTCGCTAACTTTGTTTATATTCGCCAAAAAGGTCCCTACGGTACTGCTACTCCAATTATGAACGCGGCTCACTTGGTGGGCGATGAGCCATTTATATATGCTTTTGCGGATGATATTACCGTCGGTACGCCGAATGCATTTCAACAAATGGTGACACTGTATGAGGAGTTTGACGCAAGTATCGTACCGTGTATTCGTGTCAATGAAGATAAAGATTATGGTAGATACGGAATTGTTGCCGGTGAGGCTGTTCGCGAAAACGTACTCAAAATGCAGGGGGTAGTAGAAAAACCTGGCAAAGATCGAGCTCCGTCTAGTTTTGCTGCTGTTGGCGGCTATCTTCTCAAGCCGGAAGTGTTTCGATACATCGACAACGGACTCGCAATGTTGCCAGAGGGCAAGGAATTCTATGTGACCGATAGTCTGATCGACCCGATGATACAAGATGGCCATGTGTTCTATGCTGGGGAAATGAAGGGTCAGAGGTATGATACTGGTGATCCGCTTGAATATTTAAAGACGGTGATTGATTTTGGCTTGAATGATCAAGAGATTGGTGCTGACTTCCGGGCGTTTCTCGAGACACGCGTCAAGTAATTTTGTTATACTAAATGTACGGTACTCTCAATATATGGCGTATTAACAGATAGAAGGGATCATACATGGACGCAATGCAGATACTCGTGATCATCTTGTCGAGCTTCCTCGCACTCTTTTTGCTACTCGCGATCGCTCTCACTATCATGGTGATCAAGCTCACCGCCCAGATCAGGCAAGTTGCAGCGACGGCACAAGATGTCGCCAATCATCTCAACTCATTTGCTACCAACGCTACAAAGTTCACTTCACCCGTAGTGCTCGGTAAACTCATATACAACCAAATCAAGAAATTCAAGAAATAGGAGGTCATACAATGGCAAAAAGTAAATTTATCCTCGGTGCGATTATCGGTGCAGCAGCAGGTGTCGTTGCCGGGATCCTCTCAGCTCCCAAAAGTGGCAAGGAGACTCGTGCCGATCTCAAACGCAAAGCGGATGAAATCAAGACCGAAGCAAGCAAAAAAATAGACCAAGCAAAATCTGGCGCTTCCAAAAAGACGGGTGAGCTCAAAGACCAAGCCGATGAGCTCATCGATCGTGTCGAAAACGCGGTCGAAGGTGCCAAAGACGGCTTTTCAAAGAAACCTCTTGGTCGCAAGTAGGACAAATGGCCAAGCAGCCTGAGGCGGCTCCCGAGAAAAAGGGAACACTCAAGAAGCTCATCGATCGCAACAAAGATGAGAGTGAGCGTGGTGCCCAAGAAGAGGTCTTGCAAGACCTCTTCTACGATATGTACAAGCACCGCCAGCGGATATACAAAGTAAACTTTGTCAGAGGCGTGTTCTTTGGGCTGGGGAGTGTCATCGGCGGTACGTTGGTCGTTGCGGTTATCGTGTGGGTAATTTCGCTATTTGTCGATTTGCCAGTGATTGGTGAGTATTTTCAAAATGTTCAACACACTATCGAACAAACCAAATCGCAGTAATTACCCGGGATAAGATTGGTATAATAAGAGGAGTATGACGGAGGGTAAAACTAACGGGATGCTCGCTGCATCTGATTATGTGCATCTGCACAACCATACCCACCACAGCTTGTTGGATGGGCTCACTAAAGTGCCCGATCTCGTCGCTCGGGTGAAAGAACTCGGGATGAGTGCGGTGGCGATGACCGACCACGGGACGTTGTCGGGGGCTATTGAATTTTATAAAGCCTGTCATGACCAAGGCGTCAAGCCGATCATCGGCATCGAGACCTACGTCGCGGCGCGTACGATCCATGATCGCGATCCGTCAAAGGATAAGGCACGCTATCACTTGATATTGCTGGCCATGAATAACACGGGTTACCAGAACCTGATGCGTCTCTCGACGACCGCCAACCTCGAAGGTGTCTACTACAAACCGCGTGTCGACCATGACCTGCTCGAGAAATATAACGACGGCCTGATCGCTCTGTCGGCGTGCGCCAGTGGCGAAGTGGGCGAGAATTTGCGCGCCGGGAACTACGAAGAAGCCAAACGAATCGCACTATGGTATCAGAGTATATTTGGCGATCGCTACTACATGGAGATCCAGGATCACAACGAGTGGGACGTGCAGCGGACGATCAACGCCGGCGTGTTGAGGATCAGCGAAGAGACAGGCATACCATGTGTGCTGACAAGTGACGCTCACTATCTCAACGAAGACTCGCAGGAAGCGCACGAAATACTACTCTGCGTGGGGACGGGTTCGTTTCTGAGTGACGAAGGCCGTATGAGCCTGAAAGATTTCCATCTGCACGTGACCGATCCTCGAGAGATTATCGAGCGCTGGGGGGCGGAGCATTCAGAGCTTATCTTGAACACAAAAGCTATCGCTGATCGCTGTGAAGTGACGCTTGAGCTGGGGAAGATCTTGATCCCGACATTTCCCACCCCTGCGGGTCACAGCGAAAAAACCTATCTTCATGAACTGGTATGGCGTGGGCTCGCCTGGCGCTATGGTGGCGTCGATGAGCCGACTTCGAAGCTGATGGATCAGGACAAGGCTCGTGCGGCAACCCCCGCGCACATACAGGAGCGGGCTGATTACGAATTAGGGGTGATTGATTCGATGGGATTCAACGGCTACTTCCTGATCATCTGGGATTTTATCAACTGGGGCAAAGACCGGGGCATTATCTTCGGCCCGGGGCGAGGTTCGGCAGCTGGATCGATCATCGCGTTTAGCCTGAAGGTGACCGATCTCGATCCGATGAAATATGATTTGCTGTTTGAGCGCTTCCTGAACCCAGACCGTATCAGCATGCCCGATGTTGATATCGATATCCAGGATACCCGGCGCGATGAAGTGATCCAGTATTGTGTTGAGAAATACGGCACAGATCGTGTCGCCAATATCACGACTTTTGGTAAGATGGCGGCTCGGGCGGCGGTGCGGGATGTGGCGCGTGTATTGCAGGTGCCCTATGCCGAAGCTGACCGGTTAGCTAAATTGATCCCGCCACCAGTGCAAGGCAGGCACATACCTCTTTCGAAAAGTGTCGAGGACGATCCTGATCTGCGGCGTGAATACGAGACAAGCGCTAACGCAAAACGGGTGATCGATTTCGCCATACGTATGGAGGGTACGATCCGCTCGCACGGCGTCCACGCCGCTGGTGTCGTGATCGCACCAGACGATATCGTCAAATTTGCTCCACTCGAGATGGCACAAAAAGGTGTCGTGGCGACACAGTATCCAATGGGACCGGTTGAAGAACTGGGACTCCTCAAGATGGACTTCCTAGGGCTATCTAACCTAACGATTATCAACAACGCGCTCCGTATTATCCGCAAAGTCTACCAAACGGAGATCGATATCTCGACGTTGGCGCTCGATGACGCAAAGACGTACGAGTTGTTTCAGAAAGGCGATACCACCGGCGTGTTCCAGCTGGAATCTGCCGGTATGAAGCGGTACTTGCGTGAGCTGAAGCCGACTGAGTTCGAAGACATCGTTGCGATGGTGGCGCTGTATCGGCCGGGTCCGATGCAGTTCATCGACAGTTTTATCCGCAGGAAGCATGGCGAAGAAAAGATCACGTTCCTCGACGATGGCATGGCCAATGCGCTTGGACCGACCTACGGGATCTTGGTCTATCAGGAACAATTCATGCAGATTTCCAAAGAATGGTCTGGATTCACCGGCGGCCAGGCCGATACGCTCCGTAAAGCCGTGGGTAAGAAAAAAATTGACCTGATGCGCAAGATGAAAGTTGAATTCGTCGAAGGCGCTATCACCCATAGCAAAGCAGAGCGCCGTATCGCCGAAAAATTCTGGGATCAGCTCGAAGAGTTCGCCAATTACTGTTTCAACAAATCGCACGCGGCGTGTTACGGACTCATATCGTACTGGACCGCCTATCTCAAGGCGCACTATCCCGATGCCTTTATGGCGGCGGTCATGACGAGCGATCAGGGTGACATCGATCGTCTGGCAATAGAGATCAGCGAGTGCCGTCACATGGGGCTGTCGGTGCTCAACCCTGATATCAATGAGAGTTTCGTTGAATTTGCTGTCGTGCCGAGTGAGCAGACGATACGTTTCGGGATGGCGGCTGTCAAAGGCGTCGGTACCGGGGCGGTCGAAGAGATCCTGCGCGCCCGGGAAGATGGGAAATTTCTGTCGATTGCTGATTTTGCAAAACGAGTTAGTACCCGCAAAGTGAATCGCAAAGCGTGGGAGTCACTGGTGAAGGCCGGGGGGTTTGACGCGCTGGGGGATCGCTCGGATATATTGTTCAACCTCGATACTATCCTCGGGTATGCCTCGAAGTTGCAAAAAGAAGCCCTCGCGGGACAAGCCGACCTCTTCGGTGGTCTCGAAAATGCTATTGCGACTCCTGAGATTATTCTCGAAACATCACCAGAAAAACATACCGACAAAGAGCGTCTGACGTGGGAAAGGGAGCTGCTCGGGCTCTATCTTAGCGCGCATCCGCTCGACAAATACGACGCCTATTTTGAGGAACAATGCGTACCGCTCGGTAGCTTGCTCGTCGAGCATGACAAAAAAGCCGTCATCGTCGGCGGAGTTATCAGTAGCATCAGGCAGATTGTCACGAAATCAGGCTCCAAGATGGCCTTTGTGAAGCTCGAAGATAAGTCGGGCGAGGGCGAAATCGTGGTGTTTCCTGATCTTTTCGAAGAGATCGGGAGTTCACTGATCCAGGACGCAGTGGTGCGAGTCAGCGGCAAGATATCGAGTACGGACAAAGCGGGCAATAACCTCGGCGAGGCAAAAGTCATCGCCGACGAGATCACTATTGTCACCGAGAATGAGCTCGATAATTATCGCTCAACCGGCAAGAAAATGAAAACGCCAAAACCGAAAGTGATGAAAGAAAAGGTAGCGACTCAGGCAGCTCCAAAATTTAGCTACCACCCTATCCAGGACGAGCCGGTGCGGAAGTTGTATGTCCATGTGAGAAATCCAAACGATCACGATAAACTCAAGCAACTCAAGCAATTTCTCAACCAGCACCCGGGCAAGTCCGAGATCATCCTAGTGCTGGGTGAAGACAAAGGTTCGGCGATCCGTCTGCCGTTCCTGATCGAGCCAAACGAAGCGCTCATTGCAACCGTGGGTGAACTATACGGCGCTGACTGCGTCGCGCTTAAGTAACCAGTAAGTAGTCAGTAACCAGTTATCAGTAACCAGCAAAAAGAACACAATTAACCTGACTACTGACTACTGACTACTGACTACTGACTACTGACTACTGACTACGTGCTCTTAGCCTACATGTCCGATAGTCGTTATGAGCACGATGATGCTGGCGCCGACAGCGACTGAGGCGTCGATGAACGGGTGATGCATGACGTATTGTTCGCTCAGTCGAGCGGCGTGACGCACGAGCGAAACATGCGTCAGGGTGTAGCCGATAGAGACAACGGTGAGGATTGCCATGCTCACGAGGACAATAGCCGGTGCGGTGCCGGACAGTAGTTGCTTCCAGACGGGCATGCCAACGGTTGACGAGGGGGTTGATACCTCTTTGCTCGCTACCGGCTTGAGCGACTCTTCGGTAGCTGGTGCCGGAACTTCCTCACTCACGGGCGTTGCTGGCGCGGCAGGTGCTGGTGTTTCGGCCGCAGGCGCCGGCGCGCTTGCCGCAGGCAACGTTGCGCTCGGTGCGGCGGGGGCGGTCGGTGCTGCGGCAACAGGAGGGGCAGGTGGCGGTGGTGGAGTGCGAGGTTTGCCATAATGAGCCACCACGACGGTATTTTGATTGCCCTGAAAATTCTCGCCGTTGGCAATGCCGTAGCCGACGTCCTGATAGTCACCGAGGATGTTTGCCCGGTGTCCGGCACTGTTCATCCAGCCCGCGGTGACGGCGTCACTGGTCGAAAATCCATAGGCTAGGTTTTCGCCTGCCCCGACGTAGTCGTACCCGGCCTGCACGAACCAATACCATGGTTGCGTCCCGCCAGGTGAGACGTGCGCCCAATAATTCTGAGCGATCATATCGTTTGCCTTGAGCTGAGCTGAGGTTGAGAGCTGGGAGTTGAGCGACAGTGCGCCAAGACCGTTTTGGGCTCGGGCGGTATTGTTGCCAGCAGTTAGATCACCGGGATTGATGTTGGTGGCATAGGCGAGTACGGCTGCTTGCTGCGAATTTTGCTGGAGTGATTGAACCGGGGAGAGCGAAGGCATATGGAGTACGCCGATCGCCACAACAGCAAGACTCGCGAACATAACGCGACCGATATGAAGATGGTAGGGAGTATGGCGATATGAGCTCATAATGCTTGCCGTTAAATTATAACACCAAGGAGGGTTCCACCCCTCCAGTCTGTTTGGAAGTAAATTCCAAACAGACTTCCTCCCCCTAAAGACGCCTTTTGCAAGGCTTTAACTAGCCAGGTTTGCCAAACGAGGCGTAAGCCGAGCTTTAGGGGGAGGGAAGTTGATTTCAAATTCATTTTGAAATCAACTGGGAGGGGCTAGCCCCTCACTCAATACATATATCGCTACGCCTGCGGCGACGCTGACGTTGAAAGATTCTTTTTGACCCTTCATAGGGATTTCGAGGATGTCCTCGCATTGCTCGAGCAGATCGTCAGGGATGCCCTCGACTTCTTCGCCTAGTACGAGGGCGATTTTCTCAGGCGGCGTATAGTTTCTGAGACTAACCGAACGGGCAGCTTGTTCGAGTCCGACTATACGGTAGCCATGGGATTTGAGCGCAGCGAGGTCGACGACGGGCTGGTATTCAAACGGGACAAGTTCTTCGGCGCCGAGTGCGGTTTTGTGGATCTGCTCAGTTATTTTCCTGGAAAGGTGAGGCAGACGTGGGTCATCTGCTAGGTGCGGATAAGGCGTGTAGCCGCTGAGTATAATACGTGCGACGCCGAAGCCTTCGGCGGTGCGAAAAATCGATCCGACATTGTGTGTGGAGCGGATATTGTGAGCAATTACGATGATCTGACTCATCATTCTATCTTAGCAGTTGATAACGCTTATTCTTTCTCTGTTGATTTGCTACAATGAACGGTGAATGACAGACGATACTCAGCAGCAGGTACAATTCCGTGCCGAAGATGAACAAAATACGCAAAACCGTGCCTCAATTCTGGGTCTGAGGTATTTTGATAGCCGAGGGCGTGTCCAGGATGCTCAGCTGTACATGGGCGAGATCAGTATACAGGACATGCATGCTTGGCAGATTGTTCCGCTGCGGGTTGGTTCTGACGACAGTTCCTACGTGTTTGGTATCACGGTCAATACGCCTCAGTCGACCATGCGGGACTTCACGAGTCGATATAATGCCGGCGGCCATGCGATTGAATTTGTTTTGATCAGCAACCTCGGGTTTCGCGAATTTATGTTGCGTTACGATCCGCCCAAAGAAGTGATCTATAGCAACGTCGAGATTGCTCGCGATGGCGATAGCGATACGCTTGCTGAGGTGTCGAAAACGCTTGAATCGGTGCGGACTGACGATGTCTTGGACTACCTCATCGATCAGGCCGATCAGCTGGGCGCCAGTGACATCCATATCGAAAACCAGCGTGACGATGTCCGCATACGGCTGCGTGTTGACGGCGCATTGCATCCGATCGCTCATATTTCGCACGAAAAATATCGGGCGCTCCAGGCCTCGATTGCCTCCAAGGCAAATATCTCGACTGCTGCCACCGATGCGCAGACGGGTCATATGCAACAGGATTCGACGCGCAAGCCGGGACAGCTCATCAATATGCGTATCGAAACCATCCCAGCAGCCTATGGCATGGACGCGGTGATTCGCCTGTTTACGTTTGATGAGTCGATGCTCGATCTCGACAAACTTGGTATCGACGAGCGACGCCGCAACGAGATCAACGAGATCATCTCGCATCCGCATGGCCTCGCGATGGTGGTCGGTCCGACTGGATCGGGCAAATCGACGACGCTCTACTCTATCATGAACGCGCTCAACGACCCCTCGCGCAAGATCCTGACTCTCGAGGATCCAGTCGAAATGAGCCTCACGGGCATCACCCAAATCCCAGTCAACACGAGTGCGGGTGATAGTTTTGCCGAAAAATTACGTGCGGTATTGCGGCTCGACCCAGATGTCGTGTTTGTCGGTGAGATCCGTGATGCCGACACGGCGCGCACAGCTATCCAGGCGTCGATCACCGGGCACTTGGTGCTCTCTACCTTTCACGCCGCCACAGCCGCGGCGGCATTTTCGCGCTTGATTGACATGATCGGCCAAAACCCAATATTTGCCAATGCGATCCGCATGGTGATCGGCCAGCGTCTGGTGCGCAGGCTCGACGATGTGACCAAGATAGCCTATACTCCCGACGAGACGACCAAGCAATGGATTCGGGATGCGCTCGGCACGTTACCCGACCATATCCCTCGTCCGAATCTCGATGATTTCCAACTCTGGAAACCAGGGACGAGCGAAGACGTGCCGTTTGGCTACAAAGGCCGCATCATGATCATGGAGCAGCTGATTGTGACGGAAGAAATCCAGAAATTTATCCGTGGTGAGATACACGACGTCAATGTCGGCGAGATAGAGAAAGCCGCCCAAGCACAGGGTATGCTGACGATCTTGCAAGACGGATTGCTCAAAGTTTTGGCCGGCGAGACAACGCTCGAAGAGATCAATCGCGTTATATAACATCATTCGTAACGTGACAAATTTATACTGCTTTAGTTTGCAACGTGCTTTTGCATGTGATCTAATACATAGATACGTTACATGAGTTATAGCATGACTGAGCAGTATCCCCCCGAAAACGACCCCATTGAGCCCTATCCGCAGGCACCGCCTCCGGTTCGTAATGAGGTGAGGTGGGTGCTGCGCTACCGCGATAGGGACAATCCAAATGCAAAGATCGTGTTAGTTGAGTCAGAGTCTGTGTATGAACCACACGGTACCCTGAGCCTTCCTGGCGGGGTGCGAGAGATAGGAGAAACCCCTTACGGAGCGTTGCGGCGTACGTATAGTATGCTCGGACTAGAGGAGAAGATGCCAGATTCGGTTCCGCTCGGAGTTGTCAAGGATCCTGATGCACGGGGTAGTCATCATCAGCGTTTATCGATGAACTGGATAGTGTTTCTGGGGTGTGGCGTCAAACGACCCTCAGCTAGATGGTGTGAAGAGAATGGTTTGTTTCTATTTGATCACAGATTACCCGAAGAGCACGATGATCGACCTATATCGCCCTTGGCGCTTACAGCGATTGAGATGGCGCTTAGACGATAACCTTTGCGATCACAGGGACGAGTCGGGTGTCGAAAACGCTCGGGATCACTTCTTCGGCCGTTGGGCTTTCTATGAGTCCCGCAATAGCTTCCGCTGCCACGATCTTGTGGTCGTCCGTGATAGTTTTTACTTTGTTGTCGAGCGCGCCGCGGAAGATACCGGGGAAAGCGACGGCATTGTTAATTTGGTTCGGGAAGTCAGACCGGCCGGTGGCGACGACAGCCGCACCGGCGGCATGAGCGACGTCAGGCATGATCTCTGGTGTTGGGTTGGAGAGAGCAAAGATGATCGGCTCTGAGTTCATCATTTTCACCATCTCGCTCGTCAGTAGGTCTGGTTTGCTGACGCCGATGAAAATGTCTGCTCCAGCGAGCGCATCTTGGAGCGTACCGGAGTGAGAACCATCAACGTATTTGAGCAGCGCAGTTTTTTCTGAATTGAGGTCGGTGCGCGATTCGCCCACAATACCCTTGCTATCAACCGCGACGATTGAGCCGACGCCATATTTGTGGAGCAATTTTGTGATGGCCGTGCCAGCCGCCCCAGCACCGATGATGACGATCTTGCAGTCGCCTAGCTTTTTGCCTGTCACTTTCATAGCGTTGATCAGCCCTGCGAGGACGACGACGGCCGTCCCGTGTTGGTCGTCATGAAATACTGGTATGTCGCACTCAGCCTTCAGTCGCTCTTCGATCTCAAAACACTGTGGAGCGGCGATATCTTCGAGATTGATGGCACCGAAGCTCGGCGCGATGGCTTTGATAGTTGCGACGATCTCGTCAGGTGTATGGACGTCGAGGATGATCGGCACGCTATCGATGTCTGCGAATTCTTTGAACAGCAGCGCCTTGCCTTCCATGACCGGCATCGAGCCTTTGGGGCCAATATTGCCAAGACCCAAGACGGCGGAACCGTCAGAGATGACGGCGACGAGATTGTTTGTCCATGTATAGACAGGGAGCAACGACGGATCCGCTGCTATTGCTTTGCTGACAGCCGCAACGCCAGGCGTGTAGTAGGTGCTGAGTTTCTCGCGAGTGACTTCGGATTCGTCACGGAGTTTGGTGGTGATTTTGCCTTTGTGGGCTGCATGTTGTTCGAGGGCTAGTTGGTCATAATTCATACGATCTATTATGACAGAAATATGCGGTAACGGTTCGGATAGACAAGTATTTTGTATACTAAGTTGTGATGAATATGTTTCTCTATGTCGTCGTGATCCCGGTGCTGGTGTATGCCGGTGGGCGGATGATCGCCGGGCACTATCATTTACGGAGCAACCAGTGGCTACTGGTTCTCGCGGCGCTGTTGTTCTCTGTATCGCTGTTTCTGCCGTCACCGTTGATCCATGGCGGAAAAACACAGTTTTTGACGCATTTCTTTGGTGGCGGTGTGTTCGTCGGACTGTTGTGCCTGTATTTCCGACCACTGATCAAACGCGAGCTCATATGGTACGAAGAGCTTGCGATACTATTCGTGCTCGTCAGTGCGTTTGGGGTAGTCAATGAACTATATGAACTATTCGCCTACGAGACGGGTATTTCCTCTCAGTCGGTGACTGACACCTCGTGGGACTTGGTGGCCAATACGTTGGGCGCTATGACGTTTTTTATCGTGTACAAGGCAACTGTCATGGCAAAAAGGCTTTTCATCTCGAGGTAAAGGTGCTATAATTGCTCACTGATTGTTATATAAGTTTTAAAGGATTATATGTTTGATCTTATCCAAAAGGCTGCCAACAGCCACAAAAAACCTCAAGTTGTCGATGCTCGGTCTGGCGACACGGTTCGCGTGCATCAGAAAATTAAAGAAGGCACCAAAGAGCGTGTCCAGGTCTTCGAGGGCGTTGTTATCCGTTGTGACCGCAAGGAAAGCCTGACTTCACGTATCACCGTCCGCAAAGTCACGAGTGGTGTTGGCGTCGAAAAGAGCTTCTTGCTCCATTCTCCAGCCGTGCTCAAAGTAGAGATCACCAAGCGTAGCAAAGTTCGCCGTAACTACCTCAGCTACCTCCGCGCTCGCTCAGGTAAGTCAGCTCGTCTGACCGCTGTTGATTTCGACCGCGCAGGTGTCAACGATATCCGCGACCTCGAAGCTGAAAAAGCCGAGCACGAAGCCAAAGAAGCCGCTGCCGCCGAGGCCGAGGCCAAGGCTGCTGAAAAGGCCAAAGAAGAAGCTGAGCTCAAAGCGAAACAAGCTGAAGTCGAAGCCGCCCACAAAGCTGCTGAGAAATAAGAAGCCTAGTCACGACAAACGAAGAACTCCCGGATTGCTCCGGGAGTTTTGATAGGAGTCATAATTGTGAATACCCGCCTTTCGGAGACGGGTATTCGTGTCTCAACGATAGGCGGGCGGAATTCAGCCTGGAAGTGGAGCAGTGCAAGTGATTCTGACCTGGGGATCCCTGCTTGGCTGCTTGCACTCCCAGCGTCGAAGTTTACGCAGACTAAAAGCTTGGCCACGGTCTTTGTATGCGCGAGCCATCTGCTCAAGTACTGACAAATAGCATTTGTCAACTACATACCAGGATACGCTGGGATCAGATTCGAGACGCCGCTCGTAGAAGAGGCCTTCCCGCTCTTCGCTCTCAGTCATCAACCTCTTCTCCCCATGGCCATATTGCCAGATGATCTTGTCAGTCAGGTGTGTGGCGATTTTCCAGAGTTGGTACGCATCACTGGCCGGTATCCCGGGGAAATGTCGGGCAAGCATGGCGCGCGTTTTGCGCTCTTTCTTCGCGAGCTTGGCTTGGTAGATGTGATTTGCGTGCTCATCGGCCTTCCGTATAGCGGCGGCCTTCGCGCGATTGGCGCTCTCTTGCAGTGAAAAGGGCATTTTTGCTCCTTGGTACTTCTGTGGACAGATGTAATTACGTATACCACATCTATTGAATGATATCAATCAATCTGTAAACTTGACGAGGCCTTAGATTGATAAGTAGTAAAATGGGGGAATGATTGTTGGTATCGATGAAGTAGGGCGTGGGGCATGGGCGGGGCCGATGACAGTTGGCGCTGTGGCGCTCGGCGATGCGGAGATCGCTGGTCTGACGGACAGCAAGAAATTGACGGCCAAGAAGCGCGAAAAGCTGACGCTTGAGATCAAACAAAAAGCCGCAGCCGTCGGCTTGGGGTGGGTGAGCGCCAAAGTCATTGATCAGATTGGTCTCTCGGCTGCATTGAAATTAGCCGCCCGACGCGCGATGTCTCAGATCAATGTGGATTATGACCAAATCATCATCGACGGCACGATCAACTTGTTCCAAGGTTCGACCTTGGAACAAGTTGATCTACCGTCCCAGGGGCTGCCCCTGGAAAAGAGGGAGGTGGAGATTGTGACGATGGCACGGGCGGATTTGCTGGTACCGAGCGTCAGTGCGGCATCGATCGTTGCGAAAGTCGCAAGGGATGAATACATGAAGATTATGGACGCCAAATTCCCGGGCTATAAGTTTGCGGCGCATGTCGGCTACGGCACCGCTGCTCATAGCGCAGCTCTTGCCGAACTCGGCGCAAGCCCGATCCACCGGATGAGTTTCGCTCCGCTCAGCACATACTACAACACATCTCGTGATCAAAAAGGTTCAACCTTTTTAAGCGAAAAAGATGATATAGGTATAAAAATGCTGACAAAAAATACGACCAAGGTGGGGAATAACGCGGAGGAAGCGGTGTGTGAGCATGTGCGGCGACAAGGCTATACGATCATCGACCGCAACTGGAAAACGAAATGGTGCGAGGTAGATATCATCGCCGAACGAAAAGGCATAGTGCATTTTATCGAGGTCAAATACCGCAAGAATGACCGTGCAGGCAGCGGACTCGCAGCCATCACGCCCAAAAAACTGCGCCAAATGAAATTCGCTGCCGAACTATGGCTGGCGAACAAAGACGTGCAACAAGCCGTCCTGTCAGCCGTCGAAGTTAGTGGGGAAGAGTTTGTGATATCTGAATTTATAGAAGTGATTTAGTCCCAAGAAAAAGACGAACAGGGAAGGCTGTTCGTCTAGCCCGCCTGGTCATCGGTGCCAGGCGGGCTTTGATCGTTACGAGTTAATGATCGTGGCGGCGGCTGCAGTAGTAGCTGTGAGGGCGGCAAGCCGCGCTATCTCTGCGCTCCTTTCCTCTTCACGGTGGCGAGGACAGGGGCAGGCTCGAGGATTGGAGCATGGATCGACGTATCTGTTTCGGCCCTTGACCACGTAGCGTGCTAGTCGCCACAGACCATACAGCAGTGCACATGCGACAAGTGTCAGCAGTAGACCCGGTATGTGGACAAACATGGCATCCATGTTGCTGGCCGGATGCCAGTCAAAGAGCGATTTGCTCGCGGGCTGATCCCTGTAGGTGTAGGGGAATGTCGGGATGATGAGCCCATTCAGAACCACCCTGGCAGCGATGTGCACCGCCACGGGAAATGCGATGAGGGCTGCGAGTGTCACGAAGAACCTGCCGCCGATTGTGTTAGTGATACGACTCACGATAGTTCCTTTCCAACTGTGGCGAGAAGACGTGACCAAGAGTATGGCCATACCTATATATTAATAACCGATATATATAGTCGTGTCAAATATCATCATATAGACGAGCATCTTAGAACAGGGTTTAGACAAATAGCTATGCCTGCTTCTCGCCAAGAATCATCTTGCGTGTGCGACGGCAATTTTGGACATTCTCGTTACCCGAGGATGGGCAGGAATGCGTAGAATAGGCGCTGTCTCGATACCCTCGACATCATCTCCAGGTCGTAGCCATGGTGTTATGTCGTGTTTTAAGTTTGCGCTATGCACATACCACTCCGCTATAAATGGATTGTTGAATTTATCGGTTACGAGACCAACGATTCTTCCGAGTGCCCGTACAGGCCCACAGTAAGGAAAGATATCAAGTCCAAGCTCCTCAATCGTTTCACGGTGCATGGCATCGAGCGCTGTCTCTCCGGGCTCTATGCCGCCACCTGGTAAATTCCAACGCCCACTTTGGCCACGGGTAAAGAGTATCCCAGCGTCTGGAGTTGCAAGTATCAGTTTGCTGGCTGAGCGGATCGGCAAAGAGTTTGGATTCATAATTCACAATAATATAGAAATAAATCAAAGATTGTCAATGTCCTCTGTAGTCGAAGTCAGCGGGGAAGAGTTTGTGGCATCAGAGTTTATAGAGGTTATTTAGGGTCTCCACGCTCCCGTCGTCGCAATATGCCTCAGCATATTGCACGTAGGTCGTTCTCCGTCCTCACTGCACCCTCCCGTTCTCGCAGTCGACCGTTACGCGCCAGTGTCGTCTTGGGCTACGCGCCAGGACTCCATTGGGCTGCTCTTCGCTTTTAGTCTCCTTTGAGAAGGGAGGCCGGAGTGAGACGGCTGGCGTGAGCCAGACGTCCTGTGATTTTCCGTGACCTTGTCTTTGTAGCTTCTGCGACCCCTGCCGCCAATTCGAGCAAACTGAGGGAGACTGGTGACAAGTAAGCGAATCATTCACAAAAACTCTGCCCCGAGCAAGCCATTGTATAAAGGCGAGGGGACGCGCCCGAAGGGACGATGTTTTTGTGACGCTTGCTTGTTACCAAAGCGACCATCACGTTTGAGAGCTTGGCGGAGAGTTTTGGTTACTTTTGCGGACAAAAGTAACGGATCACTGCCTCGGTAATCGGGGTAAATGAGTCGAGTGACTCTGTGAGAAAGACTCTCAATTTACCGGCTGTGCAAGCCAGCTTCCTACAAACTCTCGAAAAACCCACTTTTGTCTCGGGCGATCCAGTCAGCACGAGCGCGGATATCACTTTCACCAAGCTCAATCGCACGCGAGAGAGCAGGGATAGAGCGCTTGGGGTCAAAGAATTCTTTGTAGCGCGCCAACCATTCGTGTGTCGAGAGCGCGCTGGCGCCATAGCGGGCAAAGTCGTCGTAGGACTTGTCGCCGGCAAACTTCTCCTCGATCCAGTCCCAGTTCTCGCACATCCATGTCCATGCCTGTTCGCGAGAATAGCGGTTGCGTACGAGGTAGATAAACCAGCGGGTGAGGTCTTGCGAGCGGACGACGGACTCGTCTTTGAGGAAGCCGATGAGCCGGTCGATGAGTGCTGTGTCGCGGGTTGCGGCAAGTCCAGCGGCGATATCACTCTGCAACTCGGCGATGTGAGTCTCGCGGTGCGTGTCGATCAGGCGCTCGATATCTGCGGCCTCGCCATGACGGGCGACAACACTGAAAATGATGCCGCGGATCTCACTCGGGAGCTTCAGGAGGTCGGTCGCCTCGCGAAATGTCTTGAGGCTGCGGGTGATGATCGATTCGTCCTCGCCGTAGGCAAGCAGGCCGATGACTGTGGCGCGCAGCTTGGCGTCGGATTCGCTCTCTCCACTCTTGGCGTCCCAGCCGAGACGGTCATAGGTCTGTTTGGCGAGCTGGATAACGTGGATTTTGAATTTCTTTTCTTGCACGTCGCTGTCTTCGACAAATCGCTTGAGGTCTGCGACGACGAGGCTGACGATGTCCCAGACGGGCTCGTCGGTCTCGTTTTGGTAGGCTTGAGCAAGCTCAAAGAGGTTTGTGGCGGAGATGTTACCGGCACGAGCGAGCAGCGTCGCGTCGTTGAGTAACGTCAGTCGATCTGCGGCCTTGATCTCGGCACCCCCAGCGATGGCCGCGATGCGGTAGGCGAGGAGGTCTTCGTCGTCATAGTGGCTGATAAAATGCCCGATGCCACCACTGTTGATACGAGTATCCTCAGGTAGTTGGGCGACGGTGTGAGTACGTTCGTCGAAGAGTTCGGGTAGCTCGCTCTGGTTGGCGGCGATAGGGATCGGCCATAGGGCGTCGGGAGTCGGATTGTCACCGCCGAGCACAAAACGCTTCTGAGAGATAGACGTGCGGGTGATGCTGACAATTGGCAGACCCGGCTGGGTCAGCCATGGCGTCATGAAGCCGACGATGTCGTGGTGGCTGGCCGTCGACAGCGCGTCCCACAGATCTTGGCCGATAGTGTTTTGGTAGGCATGGCTCGCAAAATAATGTTTCAGACCGTCACGAAATGCCTCGTCGCCGACGTAGCGACGCAACATGGCGAGCAGCCGGGCGCCTTTGGCGTAGACGATAGAGGGGTCAAACAGTGTCGTGATCTCGTCGGGATGGTTGACCTCGACCTTGACTGGTTGGACATTGGGTAGGTAGTCACGCCGGACGGCCGACAGTGTCTCGCTGGTGGCAAACGTCATCCAGATATTCCACGTCGGGAACATCGCGTCGACACAGACGTAGCTCATGAGCGTGGCGAAGCTTTCGTTGAGCCATAGATCGTCCCACCATTTCATCGTGACGAGGTTGCCGAACCACTGGTGTGACGTCTCGTGGGCGATGACTTCGGCAATTTGCTGCCGCATGCTGATAGAGGTGTCGGCGTCTGCCAGTAGGCAGATCTCGCGGTAGGTAATAAGCCCCCAGTTTTCCATGGCGCCTGAACTGAAATCAGGCAGCGCGACATGGTCGGCCTTAGGGAGAGGATACGGCGTGCCAAAGTAGTCGTCGAAAAACTCGATCGACCGCACGGCTGAGTCAAGTGCAAAATCAAGACTCTCGGGCGCTTGGGCGGGGGTTGCCCAGACATTGACCTCGACGCCACTCTTGGTCTGCGCAGACTTCTTGTGTAGCTCGCCGACGACAAATGCGAGCAGGTACGGGCTCATGCGAGGAGACGGGTGAAAGATTGTAGTGGACAGGGTGTCGCCCGCATCCATCTGGGTGCGGATCGGCATATTGCCGAGTATCTGCACGTCTTTTTCGGTGGTGAGTGCGAGATTGAAAATAGCCTTGGCTTCGGGCTCGTCGATACACGGGAAGACTTCGCGGGCATGGTGTGACTCGAGTTGGGTGGCGAGTAGCTCTTTTTTGACACCGTCATGTTCGAAATAACAGGGATAAAGGCCGTGCATCGGGTCGGTTATCTTGCCCGAAAACTCGAGGAGTATGTGGTGTTCGCCTGGTTCGAGTGACACGTCAAACACTATTTCATCATTGTCACCATGTCGGGGGAGGTCAGCGTCTTCGTGGTCGAGACGAGCATGCGTGATCGTGAGGTCTTTTGCATGGAGGCTCAAGGGAGATTTGCCCATATACTTACCCTTGATGCCGACCGACCCGCTAAAGGTGCGGCCAACACGGTCAAGCGTGATGTCGAGGAAATAGGTATCGGGCTGAAAGGTGTTATAGAGACGGGTAACTGTTTGCATAGAGTATTATTTTACCTTTCTTGTCTGTTAAGTGAAGTAGTCTCTTCTAGTGTAGCAGTGCTTGCACTAATCGCTCATATGATGTACTATTGCTCCGTACACATCCGGCCGGCAGGTCGGAATTTTTAATAACGTATATAAAGCAGTACGAGTGCGGAGTACTCGCTTTAGGGGGAGGAGGATTTCTTGGGAATTCACTTCCCGAGAAATTTGGAGGGGTGATCCCCTCCTGAAAGGAAAATCATGGATGACCTCAATATAAAACAATTAGTCTTGGCGATGCACACTATTGCTGAGGAAAAGAATTTACCAGAAGAAACCGTCATGGACGTCGTCCAGCAGGCGATTGCCGCTGCATGGCGCCGTGACCACGGTGACCGCGAACAAGACGTGCGCGCCGAACTCAACACCAACGACGGCACCGCCAAGATCTACATCGCCTATGAAGTCGTGGAGGAAGTTGAAAACTCAGCGAACCAGAAAACTGTCGAGGAAGCTCGCAAGATCAACAAAAAAGCCGAAATTGGCGACATCGTCGAAGAGACGGACATCGCAAGCAGCTTCGGTCGTGTGGCGGCTCAGACAGCCAAACAAGTCGTGCTGCAAAAACTGCGCGAAGCCGAGCGCGAAGTTGTCATGGAAGAATTTGCTGACAAAATCGGCAATGTCCTCACTGGCACCGTCCAGCGAGTCGAGCCTCGCCTCGTCCGTATCGAGCTCGGCAAGACGGTCGGTATCTTGCCCGCCAGCGAGCAGATCCCGGGTGAATACTACTCGATCGGCTCACGCGTCAAAGTCTACCTCAAAGACGTCGAACGTGAAAACCGCGGCCCACAGCTCATCTTGTCCCGCGCCAACGAGCCATTTGTCGAATTCCTCTTCCGCCAAGAAGTCCCTGAGATGGAAACTGGTGCCGTTGAGATCAAGGCGATTGCCCGCGAAGCTGGTAAGCGCACAAAACTGGCCGTCAACTCGACCGTCCCTGGGGTTGACCCAGTCGGGACGTTCGTCGGTGGTCACGGCACCCGTGTCAACGCCGTCATGAACGAGATCGGTGACCAGGAAAAGATCGATATCATCACCTACGATGCCGATCCCAAGAATTTCATCGCCAATGCACTGAGTCCTGCTGAGATCAGCTCAATCGAACTCGACGAAGCCGGCAAGCGCGCCAAAGTCTTCGTCGCCGAAGACCAGCAAAGTATTGCGATCGGCCGCGGCGGCCAAAATGTCCGCCTGGCGAGCAAAATCACTGGCTACGAGCTCGACATCGAGACCGCCGTCGCTGCTGCTCCAAAATCCGCGCCTGCGAAGCCGAAGAAGAATATCGAAGATAGCTTGCTGAGCGCGGTTGAAGAGGCGACTGAGGAAGATAAGTAGTAAGTAGAAAGTAGTAGGTAGTAAGCAATACAGCCCGATCTCTCGGGCTGTATTGCTTAGACGTCGAAGCGAACGATACTATTTCTTGTGCTTGATATACGAGCAGATTTGTGTTATAGAATATACAGGTTTTGGCACGGAAAGTATCCGTGCCGTGAAACTGTAAAGGAGGGAGTTAATGACTCTCGATGAACTCGATAAGGTTCGCCCCGATGCAGACATCATTCTTGCGGGGCGCGACGGTGAGCAGGTGATGTTTTTGGTCGTGCGTCCTGCGACGACCATCCACAAGCTCATGCCGCAGTTCGCAGCTACCCCGGGCGTCGCCTGGGCAACCCACGATCGCCGTGCATCTCTCGACTTTCTGACGGTTGTCTTTGCGCCAGTTGGTGCGGTGGATCCATGGAGTGACGTATTGGAGGCTGTGACGGCTCTCGTCGCAAGCAAGATCGGTCAACAGCCGATCGTGTTCCGCTGGGGATCGGGGGACGATCAGGTATAGTCGCCGACCATTACCATCCTTTGCGGGGCTGCGCATTCGTGCGCAGCCCCAAAAGATCTAACGTAATTCTCGCTCTGTTGTCGTGTGATTATTGCTTTAAAATGTTTTAAACTCCCACCTTACCCCGCGGCTTGCCGCGGGGTTGTTGATTAAAAATCTCATCTGAATTTACTTCTGTGGGATTTTTATAGCTTTCAGGAAAGAGCAGCCCGACAAAATATTCTATTTTGCCGGCGCGATGAGAGAACCTATCTCGGTTCTCTCATTTGGCACTCTTGCATTGAGAGTGCTAGAACGATATACTATAGTTACAAGACCAAACTGGTCTACAATAGAGAGAGGGAGTATATATGCCCGAAAATTTTCAAGATTTTACCCATCATTTGACCGACAACGCCCGCGGCAGTTTGCAGCAGGCGGACATGATCGCCCGTTCGCTCGGTAGTGCCTATATCGGTACCGAGCACCTGCTTTTGGGAGTGTTGAGCCAAGAAGCCTCTGTCGGGGCAAAATTACTAGCTGATGCGGGGATTACGCTCGATAGAGCCAGACTGGCACTCAATCTCACGCCGCGCTCGCTCGTCGTCAGTACCGGTGCGAAAGGGCTCAGTGAAACGGCGAAATTGACGCTGCGTATGAGCTGGGACGTGGCGCAGGAGTTTCACCAGGATTTTTGTGGCACCGAACACATTCTGTTCAGTGTCCTGAGTCAGAAAAACGCCCGGGCGACAGTATTGCTCAGAGATATGCGCGTACCGATCGATGAGCTACTCGGCGATATCGAGAGCTACCTGAACCGCCAGCAATCCGAATACGACGTCGATGATCAGGGCGGGGCAACCCAAACCCGGACGAAGCGTTCTCGGCAGCCCGGGCTCGATACCTATGGTACCGACCTGACCGATCTTGCGAAGAAAAACCAGCTCGACCCAGTGATCGGCCGCGACGCCCAAATCGCCCGCATGGTGACGATTCTGTCACGCCGCACCAAAAACAACCCGATCCTGATCGGTGAGCCGGGCGTCGGCAAAACGGCAATCGTCGAGGGACTAGCGCAAGCTATCGCCCGAGAAGACGTCCCGGATCACCTGCTCGACAAACGGATTATCCAGCTCGATCTTGCTGGGATGATTGCTGGCACAAAATACCGCGGTGAATTCGAAGAGCGGCTGAAGAAAATTGTTGATGAGCTAGCGGCGGACGATCAAGTGATCACCTTTATTGACGAGCTGCATTTGCTCGTCGGGGCTGGTGCGGCCGAGGGCGCACTCGATGCGGCCAACATGCTCAAGCCAGCTCTCGCTCGTGGCAAATTACGCTTGATCGGGGCCACGACGCTTGACGAATTTAGGAAACACATCGAAAAGGACGCTGCGCTGGAGCGCCGCTTCCAGTCGATCGTCGTCCCCGAGCCGTCGCTCAAGGACACCAAAGCTATCCTCACCGGGCTCAAGAAGCACTACGAGGCGTTTCATGGTGTGGAAATGAGCGATGCTGTCATCGACGATGCGGTGTTCCTGGCGGATCGCTATATCAACGATCGGTTTATGCCGGACAAAGCGATCGACGTCATCGACGAAGCGGCCAGTCTGGTGCGCGTCACCAAAGGCCGCACGCCGTCAAAGATGCGCACCTACCTGCGTGAGCTACGAAATCTGAACGAAAAGATGGAAGAAGCCGTGATGGGGGAAGACTATGAACGAGCGGCGCTCTACAAGATGCGCATCACTCGCCTCAACGAAAAAGTCAACGAGATGAAATCAACCGACGCGACGGTCATCCAGCTGAAGGGCGAAGATGTCGCCACTGCTGTTGCGACTATGACCGGCATCCCGGTTCGTCAGCTCAAGCGGAGTGAGGCGAAATTGCTCACCAAGCTTGAGACGCACCTCTCCAAATATGTGATTGGCCAACATGAAGCGATCAGACTGGTCGCTCAGGCTATTCGCCGGGGTCGTTCGGGGATCGCTCATCCGCAGCGGCCGATTGGATCGTTTATTTTCATGGGACCGACTGGTGTTGGCAAGACAGAGCTCGCCCGCGTGCTCGCCCGTGAAGTTTTCGGGAGCAACGATGCGCTGATCAAGATCGATATGAGCGAGTTTGGCGAGCGCCATACGACCGCACGTCTCCTCGGCGCACCGGCGGGCTATGTCGGCTATGACGACGGCGGACAGCTGACGGACAAGATCCGCCGCCAGCCCTATAGCGTGGTGCTGTTTGATGAGATTGAAAAAGCTCACCGCGATGTCTTCCAACTGCTTCTCCAACTGCTCGAAGACGGAAAACTGACCGATGCCAAAGGTCGAAGTGTCGATTTCTCGAACACGATCATCATCCTGACGAGCAACCTGGGCTCGGAGCGAATGCGTCACGAGGCGGCGCTCGGATTTGCGGCTGCGAGCAAGTCTGATAGCAAAAAACTCGAGGAGACGCATGCCGAAAACGAAGAAGCAACCCGCGCTGCACTCAAGGACATGATGCGCCCTGAGCTGATCAACCGGTTTGATGGAATTGTTGTTTTCCGGGCGCTGACCCGTCCAGAGATCGGCAAAATCTTCGATAATCTGATCGAGGAATTGAGCGGACGGTTGTCACGCAAGGGCATCGGTATCAAAGTAACTCCTGCCGCGAAACGCTGGATGATTGACAGGGGCTATGACGTCCAAAACGGCGCCCGACCACTGCGCCGGGTGATCCAAAACGAGATCGAACATCGTATCGCCGAAGGCTTGCTGGCAAGCGCCTATCACAAAGGCGATATCCTGACGATTGGGTTCAAAAATGCAACGGTCACACTTGATGTAGAGCATGAAGGGGCTCTCGAGCGTGACGCCGTCCCAGAAAAGCAATAGTTCCGCTCCTGGTAGGCTGGTACTAAGCCTGTTTGTGCTGCTGCTTGCAGCCGCAATATTTCTCTATCGTCAGCAGATAATCGATCAATTTACGGTGTGGCAATTCAAGCCATCACCGGCGGTCGTGTCGATTGCGACCCGAGCAGAATTAAGCGATACGGGCAAGTTTTATTTTTATGCTTCGCGGCCAGCCGTACAGGATCGCGCGGATTTCAACACGTCCTGTACCACGATGCGCGGCGAGACTATCGTCGTGCTGGGGTGCTATGTCATGCAGCGGGTGTATTTGTTCAATGTTACCGATGAAAAACTCGATGGTATCCGCGAAGTCACCGCGGCACACGAAATGCTTCACGCTGCTTACGAACGACTGTCTGCTAGTGAGAAGTCTCGGGTCGACGCGCTGTTAGTGATAGAATCGCAAAAGATCACTGACCCGGAATTCGTGACCCTGATGCAGGCCTATGACAAGTCAGAACCGGGCGAGCGCAACAACGAGCTTCACTCGATCATCGGCACCCAAGTGGGCAGTTTGAGCCCAGAGCTTGAGTCGTATTATGCGAAGTATTTTAAGAATCGTGCGACATTGGTCGGACTCTATGCGAAATATGAATCGGTGTTTTCGAGTATTCGCAAGCAACAGACACAGCTCGCGAATGAACTCGATGCACTTGTCCAGCAGATAGACGAGGCGACCAATGCCTACAACCAAGGCGTCACAAAGCTAAATAGTGACGTTGCCGCGTTTAATGAGCGGGCTCGAAACAGTGGGTTTTCGTCCCAGGCTCAATTTAACTCCGAGCGGGACGTCCTGGTACTACGCCAACGCCAACTGGGCAGTGACCGGACATTGATCGACGGCTACATCGCAACGTACAACACCAAGCGTCAGCAACTCAGCGAAATCAATGACCAAGCCGAGGCGCTCAATCGTAGCGTGAATTCTAACCTTAACCCTCTGCCGAGTATCTAATGGTAAAACGAACCACCCAGTACGTCTGTCAACAATGCGCAACTACCTACTCGAAGTGGAGTGGGCGCTGTGATAACTGCGGCGCGTGGAACAGTCTTGTCGAACAAGAAAAAGCCCAAGACAAAAAGGCCGTGATCGAACGCAGCCAGGGCAAGGTGCTCGAGGGAGCATCGCTCAAAGACGTGAAAATTGACATGATCCGCGACCGTCTCGGTTCGGGGCTCAGCGAGTTGGACGAGGTGCTGGGAGGGGGTATATTGCTCGGTGGTGTCGTGTTGGTTGCTGGCCAACCAGGTATCGGTAAAAGCACGCTACTGCTACAGGTTGCCGCTCATGTTGGTCGAGAACATTCGGTGCTGTATGTGAGCGGCGAAGAGTCAGCCGGACAGATACGCTTGCGCGCTATGCGGCTCGGTGCGGACGCACACAAAGACGCAAAGCTGAGTTTGGTGGCGAGCACCAGTGCCGATGATATCGCCGCAACCATCGCGACTGGTCAGCACGACTTGGTGATCGTCGACTCCATGCAGACTATCGGCATGAGTGAGCTGGCGGCAGCACCCGGGACGGTGAGTCAGATCACTAATTCCGCAAATATTATCATCCGTGCCGCCAAGGCCAGCAATACAGCCGTGTTGCTCGTGGGACACGTCACAAAAGAGGGCAGTATCGCCGGGCCAAAAGTGCTCGAGCATCTCGTCGATGTGGTGCTGCAGTTTGAGGGTGATCGCTACGGTGGATTCAAGATGGTGCGTGCCATCAAAAACCGCTATGGCTCAACCAGCGAAGTCGCGATATTTGAGATGAATGAGCAGGGTCTGGTGCCAGTCGATAATCCCTCGGCGACACTCCTCGCCGAACGATCTCACGCCGACGGATCTGTCGTACTGGCGACCATGGAGGGCAACCGTCCGCTCCTCGTCGAGATACAGGCGCTTGTCAATCCGACACATTTCGGCTATCCTAAGCGCACTGCCTCAGGGTTTGATCTGAACCGATTGACGTTGCTCATCGCGGTTCTCGAACGGCGAACGAAACTGAATTTATCTGAACGTGACATATTTATCAACGTTGTCGGCGGACTCAGGCTCCAAGATCCTGCGGCTGACCTCGCAGTATGCATGGCGATCGCGAGCGCAGCGGCTGAACGACAGATCGCAGCGGATGCAGTCGTGTTCGGTGAAGTAGGCTTAGGCGGAGAGATACGCACCGCTATGGCAGCAGAAGCTCGCATCAAGGAAGCCAAAAAGCTCGGGTTTACCAAGGCTATTGGTCCAAAACTAAAACATAGCGACAGCTTTGTGTCGTCGGTGAGTGATGTACGAGATGCACTCAACTCTCACGTTTCACCAAAACCCACATCCAAGAAAGGATAATTATATGGATATACTGATCATTGCTCTTCTCGGGCTCATTGCGAGTGAGACATCGTATCTGGCCTATATGAGCATGCCAAGAAACAAAGTCGACAAGCAGAGCTTGCTCATCGACACCAGTGTGCTGATCGATGGCCGCATCTTGCCAATCGCCCGCTCAGGGCTCATCACTGCGCCAATGATTATCCCACGCTCGGTGATACGTGAGCTCCAATACATGGCCGACAAAGCCGACCACGATAAGCGAGAGCGTGCCCGTGAAGGTCTCGATATGATCGAACAACTCAAGCTGCTCGATACCGTAACAGTCACGATAATTGACGACAAAAGTAGCGAGAGTGGCGTCGACGAGCGCCTCATCGAGCTTGCGCGCACGCATGGTGCTCGGCTCTGTACGATCGACTATAATCTCAACAAAGCCGCTCGTGCCCAAGACGTCGTGGTCGTGAACATCAATGAGTTGTCGCACGCCCTGAGGATCATTCATCTTCCTGGTGAAACAGTAGATATAAAATTAGTGCAAGCGGGACAGGAATCACGCCAAGCCGTCGGCTATCTCGATGACGGCACGATGGTGGTTGTCGACGACGCGAAAGCGCTCATAGGGCAAACCGTCAGCACCGAAGTCACCCGCGTCCTCCAAACCACTGCCGGCAAGATGATGTTTGCGAAGTTAGTTTCGAAGAAACTAACTTCGCAAACACGCGGCGAAGGCCGTATGTTTGCAGAGAAAAAGATGACGAAGTCATCTTTCGTGCAAACACGCGGCGAAGGCCGCATGGTTGCTAACCATGAGACAAATGGCTCGCAAACACGCGGGACGGCTGAAAGCCGTAGCCGCATGTTTGAAGACAACAAGTCAAATAGTGTACAAACACGCGGGGAGGCCAAAGGCCGAGGCCGCATGGTTGCCGAGGAAAAGATGACGAAGTCATCTACCGTGCAAACACGCAACGAAAGCCGCACCTTCGCGAATAAAGAAACTATACCTACTGAACCAGCTGTGGCGGCAACTCCTCCACAGACTAATTCACGTCCAGCTTCACATACCCGACCCTCACAAAGACACCCCCGCAACAATCGCCGCCGTTCTCCCGAAGACTCACTCGTCGATCTCGCAAACGAGTAGCAATACTTATTGCTTTCGGTTTTTTCCGCGTCTCCAATTAGGAGACGCGGAACTGATTTTACGGATACGTGATGCTGTAGTAGGCGACATCGGTGACGGTCACCGTGATCGTCTTGCCGGTCGTGCTGCCGGCGTATTCAACTTCGTATGATCCTGAATCGCTGGCACTGACTGAGCCTACTGACTGCCCGTTGACCTTGAACTCGACTGTTTGCAGCTTGTGCGTGCCCTTGGTGACGTTGGCACGGATCTTGTTGCCTGGTGTCGTGATCGTGGTCACAAATGGCTTGACGTCGTCACACTTGTGGACATCGTCACTTGCTGTCGCGTCGTAGCCGTCCGTGTTGATGTAGGTAGGCTTGTTGGTGACAGGGTCAACAGTCTTCAGCACAGAAACCTCGATTTTGGCTGCCTCTGGCGTACATTCGGTGGCTTTTTTCTTGCTCACACGGTCAAAGATGATCTTTTCACCAACGCTATTGTTACTGGCTTTGAACCATGAAGGGTATATGTCGCTGCGTCCAGAGACGGTCAGTCGCTGAATACCGGCTGGCTGTGGATACCAATCGGTTGGTTTCCACGTGCCGTCTTTTTCGAATATGTCGGTATGGATCGGTCCCATGATAGCCGCAACGGTTGGCCCGACACGGTACGACAGTGCGTCTTTGAGTGGCGCTCCGTCGTGATTGCCCGCCCACACGCTAACGACGGCTTTGGGACTGTAGTTGTTCATCCAGAGGTCGCGGGATTTGTTCCCGAGGTTCGAGGTACCTGTTTTGGCAGACGATTTCACACCAGGGATGTAGAGTCCGCGAGCACGGGCACCGAACGAAGGCACGCGAGCACTATCATCGCTGAGGATGTCGTTGAGCATGTAGGCGACCTGTGGGTCAAGCACTTGCGTGCTCTCATCTTTCCATTGTTGGATAGTCTGACCCTGGGAATTTTTGACTTCAAGCACACTGGCGACTGGTTTGTACACGCCCATGCGGGCAAGTGTCGCAAAGGTGTTGGTATGCTCGGTTTGTTTGACGCTACAGCTGCCGATAGCGGCGCCGAGGCCGACTTGCTTTTCTTGGCCGACAGTACAGTAGGTGAGGTCGCCAAACTTATGGATTTCTTTGAGGGTAGCGCCTGCACCGTTGACTTGATCATTGATATAGAGCGCTTTGATAGCCGGGATGTTGCGGGACTCAGGCAGCATGTTGCGGATCGGCAGTGCGCCACGGAATTTGTTGTCGAAGTTTTGCACTGACTTGCCGTCTTCGGTTTTGTAGACCGACTGAGGGATTGGCTCGTCGGAGAGAATCGAACCAGCACCGTAGTTAGCACCGGCCTTTTGCTCAAACAGCGATGCATAGACAAATGGTTTGATGCTCGACCCTGGCTGGAGATAGGCTTCGGCGGCGTTTACAAATCCAAATCCCGGGTAACTATAGTCACGACTACCACGAAGGCCGAGGATCTGGCCGGTTTGCGAGTCAACGACAGTCGCTGAAGCGTTGTCGAACCCGGCCGAGCGAGGCTGCGCACCGTTGAACAGATCAACCACTGCCTGGTCGACGATCTGTTGCACTCGCCAGTCGAGCGTTGTTTTGATAGTCAGACCACCTTCACCCATGATTTTTTTGCCAAGCTTACTCTCGAGCTGGCTTTTTACCATCTGGACGAAGTGCGGGGCTTTCATGTCGGCAAGCAAGGCTGATTCTGGTCGTACTGTATCAAGCACAGCAACCTTTTTTGCTTCTTGTGCTTCTTTTCTGCTGATAAAACCCTGGTCGGCCATGTAGTCGAGCACGGTGTCTTTGCGGGAGACGAGGCCTTTGACAGAGTCACTATCAGTGTTGTAGGGATTGAACTCAGTAGGAGACTGAGGAATTGAGGCGAGCAGTGCTGCTTCTGGAAGTGTCAGGTCTTTGGCTGATTTACCGAAATACGCTTGAGCGGCCGATTCGACGCCATTGCGGCGACCACCGTACGGTGACTCGTTGAGGTAGAGCGTCAGGATCTGATCTTTGTTGTACATGCGCTCGACTTCGACCGACAGGATGACTTCTTTGATTTTGCGCGGGATACCGTTTATGCCACGCTTTTGAGCTTCTTCAGGAGAGAAGAAGACTTGCTTGACGAGCTGCTGCGTCAAGGTTGAACCGCCTTGCGTGCCGCTGCTACTGCCAGAGTTACTCACGGCAGCACGTAAAATTCCCGTGAGACTAAAGCCACCATGTTTGAAGAAATCTTTGTCTTCGATGGCGACTGTTGCATCTTTCATGTATTTAGAGATGTCCTTGGAGTCGACGACCAGCTTGTAGTCACCGTCACCCTTGTCCTCCCAGAGGACGACACCGTTGCGGTCGGTGTACTTGGTGACTGTCGTCTGGACTCGTTTGCTGAGCTCACCGGGGCGGATTGCGTCTAATTCGCGACGGTAATAGGCGAAAAGCGCGCCGAAGAGGAGCGCCAAGACAAGCGTGCCGACGCCGACGATTTTGAGCGCCATGATCCCACCCTGACGAGAGAACCAATAGGCAAAAAAGCGCTTCGGGTGCAAGCGATAGAAAAACCGTTTGACCGGGTGTTTTGGCAATGAAGCTAGATACTCGGCCTTGCGTCGAGAATTGGCGTCTTTGTTAGCTTTGCGGCGATTGGACAGGTTCGTATAGACATTGAGGCTTTTTTTACCGCGACGACTCTTTGGCATAATTCCCTATATACTCCCTAATTTCTCATTACTGAAACGTTACCGCCAGTATATAGGAATTATTGGTATGAGTACAGGCAATCTACGCTATACTAAACAGAGGTTAATAAGCGTAATAAAACTGAGAAAAAGCCATATGACACTCTCCGAAGAACTCCGCTGGCGCGGATTTTACAACCAGACGACGTTTGAATCACCTGAGGCGCTTGATGAGGGCGTCCACACGCTTTATTTGGGTACCGATCCAAGCGCAGACAGTCTCCATGTCGGTCACCTCGCAGTCTACATGATGGTGCGGCGCTTCCTCGATCGCGGTCACAAAGTCATCCTGCTTGTCGGTGGCGGCACGGGGATGATCGGCGACATGCGAGACACCGAAGAGCGTGAGCTCAAACCGCTCGACGAGATCGACCACAACAAAAAGGCGCTCGCACGGCAGGTGTCGCAGCTTTTTGCTGGACAAAGTTTCGAGCTCGTCGACAACTATGACTGGCTCGCTGGCGTCCAGCTGCTGCCGTTCCTACGTGATATCGGTAAGTCTTTTAGTATGAATGAACTGACGAGCCGGGAATTTTACAAAGCACGCACCACTGGTGAGAACTCAAGCGGTCTTAGTTACGCTGAGTTTAGTTACACGATCCTGCAAGGCTATGATTATCTACATCTTCACCGCGAAAAAGGCGCGAATCTGCAAATTGGTGGCTCAGACCAATGGGGCAACTTACTCTCTGGTGTTGAACTTATCCGCAAAAAGACCGGCCACGTCGTCCACGCGCTGAGCTCGCCACTTGTCGTTAACCGTTCGACTGGCCGCAAATTCGGTAAGAGTGAGAGTGGTGCGGTGTGGCTCGACCCACAGCAGACCAGTGTCTACAAATTTTATCAATTTTGGCTCAATGTCGATGACGAGAGTGCGATTGATTATCTCAAACTTTTCACGCTGATGGATCGACTGACGATAGAAGAGCTTGCCGCTCAGCACGCTAGTGATCCGGGCAAGCGTGAAGCACAGCGAACACTTGCCTACGAAGTCACCAGGCTTGTCCACGGCGAAGCGCGTGCCGAGCAGGCGCGCAATGTCACGGCGGCACTGTTTGGTGACACCCCGTTTGCGCAATTGCTCGATGAAGAAATAGATATGTTGGCGCTCGAGATCCCCGTGACTGCGTCGGGCAACCTCGTCAATGCCCTCGTGACGAGCGGCGTGGCGAGCAGCAACGGCGAAGCCAAACGGCTGCTCGCCGGCAACGCGATTAGCATCAACGGCGAAAAAGTCAGCGAAGACGTCGAGCTCAAAGTGCCGAGCTTGATCAAAAAAGGCAAGAATACCTTTATATTGGTGCGATAAATACATGCCGACACTGGATACGCCGCTTGATCAAGTAAAAGGGGTGGGTGAAAAAACATATGACCAGTTTTCGCTGGCCGGGATTCGGACGGTGCGCGATCTGGTGTATTTTTTTCCGCGGACGCACGAAGACTATTCCCAGGTGCAAAAAATTGCCGGCATCCGACCCGGGAAAGTGTCGGTGCAGGGGCGTTTCCAGCAGGTCAATACCCGGCGTGTCCGACGTGGCATGAGCGTGACTGAGGCGGTACTGGTCGACGCGACGTCCAAAGTGACGGTCGTGTGGTTCAACCAGCCCTATCGTGCCCAGCAACTCGCAGAGGGCAAGGAGTGGCTCGTCACGGGCGAATTTGGCTTGCAGCGGAGCAAATACCAGATCGTGAACCCAGCCTGTGAAGCGATCGACGGGCCACATATCAGTGGCGGCCGGATCGTCCCAGTCTATCGTGCGGTCAAGGGCTTGAAGCCTCAGTTGGTGCGCAAGATAGTATTTGAATTAAAACCACTTATCACTATGCTGCCGGAGACTTTGCCGCCTGAGCTGGTTGCTCGTGAAAAACTCATGTCACATGCCGACGCGGTGCTCGCCCAACATTTTCCGGAAAGTGCCGAAGAGCTGCAGCGAAGTCGTCAGCGTCTCGGCTTTGAGGAGCTATTGGCGCTGATGCTCGCCTCGGTCATGAATCGGGATGCAAATGATCGTCTCGAGGGCTGGCATATCCCGTTCGATGAGAAAGCGGCGAAAGCGTTCGTAGCCAAGCTGCCGTTTGAGCTGACTGGTGCGCAAAAAGTCGGCGCCTGGGAGATTATCAAAAATTTTGAGTCGGCAGTGCCGATGAACCGGCTGCTGCAGGGTGATGTCGGCGCTGGCAAGACGGTGGTCGCGGGCATGGCGGCCTATCTGGCGGCACAACAGGGCTTCCAGACGGCGCTGATGGCGCCCACAGAGCTGCTGGCGACGCAACATGCGGCGACCCTTGACCGGCTGCTGGCACCGTTTCACGTCACCGTGGGGTTGCTGACTGGCAGTGTGACGGCCAAGCAGCGCAAAGTACTATTGCCGACTATTGCTGATGGTTCGATCGCGGTGGTCATCGGGACGCACGCGCTGTTCCAGGAAACGGTGACATTTCATAAGCTCGGATTTGTCGTCATCGACGAGCAGCACCGGTTTGGCGTCGAACAGCGTCAGCGGCTGCTCGCCAAGGGTCACAAGATGCCGCACCTGCTGGCCATGACGGCGACGCCGATCCCGAGGAGCTTGCAGCTGACCGTCTATGGTGAGCTCGATATCTCGCTGATCCGGGAGCGACCGAAAGGGCGCAAACCGATTATCACCGAAATCATTTCGCCAAACTCCCGTACCCAGATGGAAAAAGCGATCGAGGAGCAGCTCGCTAATGGTCAGCAAGCCTACGTCGTGTGTCCGTTGATCGAAGATCAGACGAAAGGTGATGCCTCCGATATTGAGCTCAAAAGTGTCCAAACTGAGTTGAAGCAACTGCAAGCCGGAGGCTTTCGGCACCGTACAATTGGTCTGTTGCACGGTAAATTGAGCGCCGAAGAAAAACAGTCGGTCATGAGTGATTTTGCTGACGGCAAGACTGACATACTCGTCTCGACGACAGTCGTTGAAGTGGGCGTGGACGTGCCAAATGCGACGGTCATGGTGATCGAAGGCGCGGAGCGGTTTGGGCTGGCACAGCTTCACCAGTTGCGTGGTCGTGTCGGGCGGTCTGACCTGCAGAGTTACTGCTACCTCGTGCCCAGTACTTCCCAGCGGCCGAGCCAACGCCTGCGCGAGATGACGAAGTCAAATGACGGCTTCTATTTGGCCGAGCGGGATCTCGAGCTGAGAGGCCCAGGTGAGATCTATGGACGAGCCCAATCTGGGCAGCTGAACCTCGCAATGGCCAATCTGGCGAACACGACTGAGCTGAAACGCGCCAAGGGCGCTGCCGAATGGCTGATCAAACAGGGGATCGACCTGCCACAATATGACGTATTGAGGAATGAAGTTGAGCGCTACCGTCGGCTGACAACATTAAATTAGACATTGGACATTGGACGATAGACGTTAGAATAGAAACATGCAAACTATTACCCAACGTCTAACGTCTAACGTCTAACGTCCATGTACTCAGGCACTACCTTACGCGACAAATCCGGCCATATGCTGGGCGCCCATCAAAAAATTGATCGGGTAGCTCGTCGTCATTTGCGGCAGCTTTTGCCGGACTATCAGTTTCCGCTCGTGAGCAAAATCCTTCACTTTGAAGGTCGAAATGGCCCGGACGGGATCAAGCGCAAGCTCCCGGCTGTCGATGAGCCGTGGCATTTTATTGATCCGAAAGACGCGGGTGACACGCAGCTCCTCGATATGATTGACGATCATGTTGCAAACCTCGTCGTCGCGCTCAAGGACAACAACGAGACCCGGGCGGCGTTCGAGGCGGCCTGGCTGGCGCATGCGATTACCGACGGCCTGACACCCGCGCATCATTATCCGTTGCAAGAAAAACTCGAGACGCTGCGCGGCGGCGAAGGGCTCGAGACGCGGACAAACTTTCGCAAAAAAATTGTCATGCCTGGTGTTACCAAGCGTATGCAGGTCAAGAATAACTGGGAGTTTTGGGGCGCCAAAGGAGTCATGACGACGCATTTCCTGTTTGAGTGGGGTGTGAGCACGACGATCGCCTCGCGTGGCCTCAAATCAGCTCAGCCGACTGCCAACGAACTGATCCGTATCAAGCAAGAGGGTGTCCGGGCGTACTTCCTCGAGTCACTCCATCAGATCGACCATCTGGAGATGTACGAAACCTTTACCAAAACAGGCTGGACAAGCTCACTTGCTCGTCAAACGGTCAATGAACTCATACCAACTATCATCCGGACGGTGACGCTGGCCTGGGCATATGCTGCCGAAAAAGCTGAGGCAAAGAAAAAGTGAAAACGAGACTGATCAGCGGAAAATTTGGTGGCCGGTTCATTGACTCGCCACACACCACACGGACGCATCCGATGTCGGAGCGCATGCGGGCGGCACTTTTCAATATATTGGGTGATATCGATGGTGTGGAGGTACTCGATGCGTTTGCTGGGACGGGGGCGTTGGGTCTCGAAACGTTGAGCCGCAGCGCAGCGCGTGTTGTGTTTATCGAAAAAGACCGGGTTGCCCAAAACGTTATCCAGGAAAATATCGATACTCTTGGGGTGAGCCAGCAAGCACAACTGATCCGGACGAGTGTCGGTGCTTGGTCTGAAACGACCGAAAATCAGTCATTTGATCTGATATTCGCTGACCCGCCGTACCACGATATGCAGTTATCCACAGTCGGAAAACTCGTAAAGTATTTAAAACCCAAAGGGCTTATGATATTATCACATTCAGGTAGGGAGTCAGCGCCGACCGTTAATGGAGTTGTTGTGGTGGACAATCGTAGTTACGGAGACGCGGCGCTGGCGTTCTACCGCCTAGAGGCTAATACGTAATTCAGCCAAGGAGGGTGCAGATGCCTGAAACCGATCAACTAGAAGTAACAAGAGAAGACCTAGAGGGGTCTATTTTTTTACCCGAAAATGTTACCGATACGTTAGCCGGTATCGAGTCAAGAGGTGAACTTGATCGCGTTGTCTTTGCCCACTGGCTTGCTCGGGGTGCTTTCGCAGGGCTGTCGCACGATCAACGATTAGTGGTTGAGAGTAAATTATCTATATTGCGGCAGAGATTTGACGCGGTATGCAGAGTTTCGGGCATACATATAGTAAAATAACAGAGCTCTATAGCGAACGAGGGCTTGCCCGAGCTTTAGCGAGGAGGAGTCGCTCCATTCGAATTTATTTCGAAATAGCGACGGAGGAGCAGAGCTCCTCCTAAAAAGTTATGCGGATGTGGTGAGTCGGTGTGAAACACCGCCAGAAAACAATCGTATACACGCTGCGTGGTACGAGTAAAGCGTCCGAAACGACGGTAAACTACTACAGCAGATAACCATGCGGATGTGGTGAAATTGGTATACACGCGTGCCTTAGGAGCACGTGCCTTCGGGCGTGCTGGTTCAAGTCCAGTCATCCGCACCAAATAAAAAAGACCTCTTCTGGTCTTTTTTATTTGGTGTAATTGGGGTTATGGATAAAAAGGCTCGAGCACGATTTCACACGCAGTCGTGGCAGGGGTAGTGGAGCGGTTGTAGGCGTAGGCGTCTTGCAGGACACAATCGGCGTTTGCACCGATGAGCGCCCATTGGAGTGTGCGGCCGCGTCCATCGGGGCCACCTTTTGACGGGATAGTCGTGTCGATCCCGTAGACAGCGCCCATGAAATCTTCGTTGCCAACGTTGTACGACTGATCATTGATAGAATTTCCGGTACCCTTCAGTACTTTGTTGATCTCGGTATAAAAACTATTTTCGGTGTAGATCTGCCAGCCAGTAACCTTGCCGCAGGTGTTGCCTGGGTAGCCCTTTCCGAGGCAGGTCAGCGCGATCCAGTCACCGTTGAGCTCGCCGGTGGTCTTTGGGTAGGTGCGGTAGATCGCTTTGTATGTTTTGATCGCATCCGAGTACTGTCGCACACCCTCGATCACACGTGCGTTGTAGGCGCGCTCTTTGATACCGCGATAGGCAACCCAGGTGATACCCGCTAAGATGCCGATAACGATCACGACTATGAGAAGCTCTACGAGACTGAAGCCCTGCGATCGCTGTTCTGTGGTGTGAGATTTCATAATTGTTATGTTTATTTATACCACACTCATTTCAGCAGGGAACAGCCTCTATTTTGCTTAACCTTGCATCTTGAGGAGAAAAATGTGAAAATTTCATCAATGACAAGAAGCCATTTCAGAATATTTTTCGCGACAGAATCGGAAACAGTTTTGAGCGAAAAGGCTGAATGGCGAGGAAGTGTAGGTTATCCTACATTGACGAGTCGTGAGGCTTTTGCAGCCAAAAATGAGCCGATTATGGCCGAAAGGATATTTTGATATGACTTCTCTATCATCCCAACCTTACAAAGGCACGCGGGATTATTATCCTGCTGATAAACGTGTCCAAAACTACATCTTTGGTGTCTGGCGTGACGTGACGGAGCGCTTTGGCTACGAAGAATACGGTGCACCACTGCTCGAGCCACTTGAACTATATGCGGCCAAGTCTGGCCAGGAGATCGTCAACGAGCAGACGTATCAGTTCACCGACCGTGGCGGCCGCAATGTTGCGATTCGTCCCGAGATGACCCCGAGCATCAGTCGGATGGTGGCCGCTCAGCGTCAAGAACTCGGCTATCCGGCTCGTTTGTACTCGATCTGCCAGTATATGCGCTACGAGCGGCCGCAACATGGGCGAGAGCGAGAATTTTGGCAGCTCAATTTTGATATGTTTGGCGTGGATGGAGCGACGGCAGACGCGGAAATTATCATCATGTCCGACGCGATCATGCGTGGCTTTGGCGCGACGAACAAGATGTACACTATCCGTATCAACAACCGTGGGCTGATCAACTACATGATGGCTGACTATCTCGGGCTCGATGTTATTCAGAGTGAGCTGATGATCAAGCTGTTTGACCGCAAAAACAAGATCACCGAGGAGCAATTCGAAGAGCAAGCGGCTGATATCTTTAGCGCAGAACAGCAAGCAACGGGACTGAGTCGTATCAAGGTACTGCTCGCCGCGACGAGCATGGCTGAGCTGCCGCCGGAACTTCGTGAGAGTGAGCCTGTCCGTGAAGTGCGCGAGCTCTTCACTCAGCTGCAAGAAGCGGGTGTGACCAGTGCGAAATTTGACATCAGCCTGATGCGTGGTTTTGACTATTACACTGGCATGGTGTTTGAGGTGTTTGACAATCATCCCGACAATAACCGCTCGATGTTTGGTGGCGGACGCTATGACGGCCTCGTCGGGCTATTTGGTGTCGAGCCGGTCGCAACAGTCGGTGCCGCGCCCGGTGCGACGACAACCGAAAACTTCCTACGAGCGCATGACTTGCTCCCTGTGTTTGAATCAACTACCGACCTCTACATGATCGTACTCGGCGAAAACACGCTGAAGGGCGCTCAAAAAGTTGCCCAGCTGCTACGCGACGAGGGCGTCAAAGTCGCTGTCGACATCACCAACCGCAAACTCGATAAGCAGATCAAGGCCGCCGTGAAGATGCGCGTCCCCTACATGCTATTCATAGGCGAAAGGGAACTGGCCGAAGAATCCTATCGTCTCAAGGACGTGAAGAGCGAAGACGAAAAAACCCTCAGCCTCGAGCGCATCGTCACGACCGTTGCCGACTACCGTCGCCGCAACAATGACGACGATATCTAGTTTTCTCACGGTTTCCTCCACCGTTTCTGCCATCAAAACTACGGCGTTCGGCGCAGTTTACCTGCGCTTTCCCCACGGTCGCTTCGACCTTTTGCCATAGGCAAAAGTCGGGTTCCACTCCCAGCCCAGCCCAGCCCCGCCCCTCCCCACCATCCCCCTCACTGCCCGCTCCCGCGCGGAAGGTCGCCTGCCTGGACTGCACAATAGAATTGTCGCATTCCCGCAGATCGACCATACCGGCTGCGCTTCCGTTGACGGCACTGAGAGGGATGGTGGCTCGGGCGGCTGGCGTGAGCCAGCACCCCTGTGCTTCCTTGTAGCTTGTCTTCCTGCGATTCTGTGGCTCCTGCCGCCAATTCGACTAAGCCGAGGGAGTGCACCTGTTTTGGCTGGAATCATTTGCGAGGACATGTCTTTTACAAACAATGAAAATAAAGTAAAAGACCGTGCCCCGAAGGGGTCGTTCCGCAGCAACCAGCCACAACAGGTAAACGACCATCGCGCGCAGGAGCTTGGCGGAGAGTTTTGCCTACTTTTGCGGACAAAAGTAGGAAGTAACCACCTCGGTAATCGGGGATAACCGAGCTGGCTGTGCAAGCCAAGTAAGCTATCTGGCAGAGAGGTTACTCACTTTTCTGAAAAAGTATGAAGAAGGTAACTCGGTACGTGAGTTGAACGAGCCGAGTGACTCTATGAGAAAAGCCTTTAATTTTACTAAAATTATCACTCAATATTCTTGCCAAAACGCTCATGATTTGGCATGATATGAAGCAAGGATGGTGCGCCACGGTTCTTGCGCGCTTGAAAACAAAAACGATCAAACACAAAAAGAACCGGGTGGGCGCGCATCACTCCATATAAAAACGCTAGCAGTAGCGTTTTTATATATGTCAAAACGCTACTGCTAGCGTATAATGAAACTTATGGATAACCTTACGAAAACTGCCGTATTTGCCACGCTTCACTGCCTGACAGGGTGTGCGATAGGTGAAATACTCGGTATGGTGATCGGTAATGCGCTTGATTGGCATGGAGCCGCCACGGTCGCTTTGTCGGTTGTATTAGCATTTTTCTTTGGCTATTTACTGTCGATTTGGTCGCTGCTACGCTCCGGGCTTACATTTCGTCACGCTGTCCCGATTGCGTTGGCGGCCGACACTATCTCGATCCTGAGTATGGAGATCATCGACAATCTGGTCATGGTGGTGATCCCAGGCGCGATGGACGCCGCGCTGGTGAGCTGGTTGTTCTGGGTAAGCTTGGGGCTCAGCCTGCTCATAGCCTTTGTCGTCACCGTACCGATCAACCGATACCTGATCGCACGAGGCAAGGGGCACGCGCTCGCACACGAACATCATACGCATCACCATTGAGATATTTTCTGACCTCTGTTATAGTGAACATCGCTCGGGTGTTAGCTCTCGACTAGCGCAGCAGCGGCAGAAAACAACAGATAGAGTATTCATTGTCATTTGTGGGGTGTTAGCTCATCCGGTAGAGCGCTTCCATGGCATGGAAGAGGCGAGCGGTTCAAGTCCGCTACACTCCACCAAATGACAACGAATAGTCGTCTTTCCAGCCCCACTTCTTACGTGGCCGCCTGCCAGACCGAACGCTGGCAAGACGCAAAAGTGCGAAAGTCCTATATATAGCCCTCCCAAAACAAAATGACGTTTTCTGGCCGCGCCTGAACGGCTAAAAAGCAGGTTTCCTCGTGCGGTGTATCTACGGATATGTCTTACTCGGAAAACCTACTTTTTATCTCGTTCATCCATCACCCATAGATTCGTCATTTTGTATTGGAATGGCTATACTAAATGATAATGTTTAAGAAATTTATACAAAAACGCCTGGAAAGACTGGTTAAACGCTATTTCCGTAAGAAAAATATCAAACTCGTCGTCGTGACGGGCAGCGTCGGCAAGACGAGTACCAAGATGGCGATCGCAACCGTGCTCGGTGAGCGCTACGCGGTGCGTGTCAACAAGGGTAATCACAATACGCACTTGAGCGCGCCACTGGCGATACTCGGTATCGAATATCCGGACAACGTTCACTCGGTTTCGGCCTGGATCGCCGTCTGGCGAGCGGCGCATATCCGGTTGCGTCAAGACGATGACGTGGAAGTGGTCGTGCAGGAGCTGGGGACGGATCACCCAGGTGATATCGCTCGGTTTGGCAAATATTTGAAGCCCGACATCGCTGTCGTCACGGCAGTCAGCCCAGAACACATGGAGTTTTTCGAAAATATCCATGCAGTAGCGCAGGAAGAATTAGGCGTCGCGGCCTTTTCCAAGCTGACTATCATCAATCGTGACGATATCGACCCAGACTATGCGAAGTATGCCGATACGCACGAGATCGATACCTACGGCCTGGGTGAGGGAGCTGAGTATCAGATTGTTCTGGAGCCCTCAAGTCCGCTCGATGGACGGATTGGCCAGCTCATCGCGCCCGAATGGGGCAAACTGCCAGTTAATCTCCAGGTGGTCGGCAACCAGGGGGTCAAAGCGGCGACGGCTGCGGCGGTCGTGGGTGCAAAGCTTGGGCTCACCAGCCAACAGGTCGCGGTGGGGATGAGCAAGATCCGCCCGGTCAAGGGACGGATGGCGATACTCCGTGGACTCGAAGACAGTACCTTGATCGATGATACCTACAATGCAAGTCCGCTGGCGGTCTATGCGGCGCTCGATACGCTGTACGCTATCGAGGCGCCACAAAGAATTGCTATATTGGGATCTATGAACGAGCTTGGCGCTTCGTCGCAGCAGGCGCACGACGAGGTGGGTAACTATTGTGATCCAACCAAGCTTGAGTGGGTAGTGACAATTGGTGATGAGGCCGAAAAATATCTCGCTCCGGCTGCGGCTGAAAAGGGCTGTCAGGTAAAAAGCTTCCAGAGCCCCTACCAAGCCGGCGGGTTTGTTCATAGCATACTCAAACAGCATGCTGTCGTACTCGCCAAAGGCTCTCAAAACGGCGTGTTTGCCGAGGAAGCTCTCAAAGTACTGCTCCATGCCACCGAAGAAGAAGGCTCGCTGGTGCGTCAGAATGAATATTGGCTGGGAGTGAAGCGCGAACAATTTTCGCCTGAGTTGGGCCAGGGTGAGTCTGCTGCTATCAATATCGCCAATCACTAGCGAGAACTATCAGTTGCAACAAGCCAAACACGAATCTTAGAAAAATTGGCGCATACAAACGGCGGCAAGATGATTATGCTTGTGATGATATAATTAAGCGTCTATGCTCGTAATATGTCAAATAACGTCGAAGGTGATATCTCGAGTGCTGGTAATCAAGAAATTGACTACATTACGAATATCCAGCCAACAATTATGCTGGGAATGTATGAGCGTAACTTCCTCATTGAAGACGCGCTGGAATTACCGGTATACGAACTTGATTCACAAGAGATGCGTATTCACGATGTTGTGTGGGGAGACTGCGAAATTGGAAGCCAGCCTTATGACCAACTTTTGTTGAGGCTTGCACGTACGCCATTGTTTCGCCGGCTACAGTCTATCGAGCAATTGACGCTTGGCCCAGATTACGCAACGATGCCTAATACTACCCACTTTTCACGCTGGCAACATGTTTGGGGTAGTTTGGCTTTTGTGCGTAAAATGACCGAGGGCGACGAACGATTTAACGAACGTCAGAAAATGGTGCTGCAACTCAGGACACTCTTGTCTGATGTTGGACATACGGCCTTCTCGCACCTTGGGGACTGGTTGTTCCAGGGTTTGAACGGTGGTGAGGATTTACACGATCATGACCTGAAAGAATTGCTTGAAGCTACCGGTACGGCGGATCTACTGCGTGAATATGAATTTTCGGTTGAAGAGACAATATTTCCGGAATTAGAAGACTGGGTAGAGAGCCCGAGACCTTATCTTTGTGTTGACCGGGTTGACTATGGAATGAGGGAAATATTGCGTTGGGGCGTACCGACTATTCCGCTCCTTCGTCATAAACAGCTGCTACAGGATCCACAAAAAATGTTTATCATTGATGAGCAGATGAGATTGGTGTTTCGGGATGTTGTCATGGCTCAATATTTCGCTGCAGGATTTAGCTTGCTGCCGACGGAACATTGGGGACATCCTGTACATCGGCTGCAACTGGAGTTGCTTCAAACTGCTGTTCGTGGGGCACTTCTCGATAAGGCACAGCTTGCTCATCACCACCCTAGGGATTTAATGTATGGTATTGATGTAGATTTCGAGTCTTACTTCCAGACATGGGAAGCGTTGTTTTTGAATCATACGATGCGTGATATCGCTCTATGGCAGCGGCGGATATTCCAGCAAGCACGCCGAGCGGATTTAAACCAGGTATTCGGAGGAATTGAGCAATTGGAGCATGGAGAGAGCTGGGACTTTCCAGCATTTCCCGAACCCCTCACACCGTACTCTTGGCAGTCACGTAAATATAGCCGACCCTATCCACCCCATTTAGAAATAGAAGAGGTCGATAATATCACGGAAGTAACAATGCGAGCCGGAGATAACGGACTTCAGATAGACCTGCCGCCACTGAAGGCACGCGCTGTTGATCCTCCAGTTTTGCATAACGGCATCGTGCGAAGCTTGAGTGAAATTGTACCCTCATACGGAACATACTTGGCCAACCAAAGAAGTGTCATGGCCAAAGGTTATCGCGCGACCTTGTTGCTTAGGCAAGATATTGCCGCAAAGGCCGTAAAGGAAAGGCAGCTGCTCCATGACCAGTGGC
>OFRO01000015.1_pt1 | contig 54877 bp, 50 predicted proteins | sample 1543091 | NCBI WGS metagenome assembly OFRO01 (sample SAMN07774217, study PRJEB24372) | wastewater metagenome | isolation source: Exp Tend NO 10WW | collected 2016-02
TCTCGTGTGTCGTCAAAGTAACAGGAGTAATGAGGATTTCCCTGAAATCCTGAATGATCTGTGCGAGTGGATTCAACGCAAGAATCTGGGCGATCCTAGGATGGCTATTATAGGCAAGAGTAAATGCGTAAATGATCGGTGTAGCGTAAAACATCATCTGTAGTATGATCTCCCATATCGGCGCGATATCACGGAATTTAACGTAGAGAGCCGAAAGAAAGAATGATAAACCGAGGGCGAGCAGTGCAAGCTCAATGAATAGCACCAACACCAACGGAAGCATAGTCCAATTGATATCAACACCAAATACCGCCATAAAGACCACAACGATGATCAAATTGAGTGCCAGGTTAATGGCGGCGGACAATATCGTCGATATGACGACCGATATCTTTGAAATACTGACCTTGCGGATGAGATCGCCGCGCCCGACGATTGAACCAAGTCCCATACTCGTAGCTTCGATGAAAAACGTCCAGATAACGATACCCAGCAGTAGATAAACGGGGAAATGAGGCACTCCCTTGCCCGTAGGAATTATGTAAGTGAAGACCACGAACAAGATACCGAACATCATGAGCGGCTTGAATAGCGACCAGAGATAGCCCAGCACGGAGTTTTGGTACCGTAGTTTAAAGTCCGTGACGACCAGCTGCTTCAACAGCGTGCGCCTCGCCTCGTGAGTATTATTTGCCATACTTCTTTATAACCTTTTCTGTTATCTGGTTTTGCGCTGCAATACTATTGTAGTATGTTACTAACTGGTCAGTAATAACCGGCCACGTATATTTTTCCGCCTCTTTGAGCCCGTTTCGCGCCAATTTCTCCCGCAGCTTCTTGTCCTCGAATACTCGTTCAATCGCATGAGCCAGCGCCGGAACATCGTCATGATCAACCATGAGGGCAGTTTTTTCGTTAATACAGAAATCCCGGTTACCATGCGAGTCAGTACAAATAACAGGCGTCCCCGCGGCCATAGCTTCAAGAACCGGCAGACAAAATCCTTCGTGTCGTGAAGTCTGCACAAAGACTGTCGATTCGTTATAGAGCGTGTTCACTTCTTTGTCACTCGGCTTAAATCGGTAGGTTATTTTGTCATCAAGACTCTTCATGTCCGGTTCGGAACCAAATAGCCACATATCCGGTCGCTTGTCGCCAAGCTGCTTCCAGGACTTAAAAGTGAAATCAAAGTTTTTCTGGAAAAACGTGCGCCCTACTGCGAGTAGTACGTTGTCGCGTTTTTTAACTTTAGCAAGACGCCTATATATTGTTTCGTCATATCCGCAGGTGATAAGCTCTGCCTTGAGGCCAAGCTGCATAATCTCATCCAGATTGTAGCTGGAGGTCGTGAGATTCTTGAATTCCTTGCGGTAACAGGAAATTACCGTGCGTTGCGCGTCGGGATCATTCGGGTAGAACCAGCTCTCAATTTCCTGAAGGAAGTTGACGGCAATACCCCTTCTAACTGATGATATCCAGACGGGAAACGCCGTCTCCCACCATGTCGCAACTTTGATCGCTTCCTCATTTTCGAGTGCGTCTATGAGGCGCTGGTAATTCTTGAAGCCACGAATCGGAACTTTATTCGGCCATACAGTCTTGTCGTCAAGTGCCCATATTTCCGTTGCAAACCCCTTGTCTGCCAGACGATTCGCGTGCTCAACGACTATTTTGATACCGCCACTGTAGCCGAGCGTTTGAAGAACGAAGATAATGCGAACTTTTCCGCTCTTGTCTTTTACGTTGCGACGATCGAACCATTCGCCCCACTTCTCCCAAAAATACACAACTGCCTGTCGCTCCTTTTCACCGATAGTTTTATTTTTGGCACGGCTCGCCGATTCATGATGGGTCAGCGATGAAGCCGGGAAGTACAACGTGCGATATCCCGCTTCCCACGCCCGGAGACAATAGTCGGCATCCTCAAACGCAAACGCAAACCCTTCGTCTAGAATACCGATTTTGTCCATCAGTTCCCGTTTCACGTATTGGCAAGCTCCTGTAATCGCAGTACAGTATTGTGGCACATTTGCTGGCCCATAGTCCTTGTCTTGGAAGCGGTAATAGTGGTCAAACCATTCAGTGTCTTCGGTGTTACGATAGCTACCTGCGCTCTGTATGCGCCCATCGGGATAAAGCAGTTTTGGACCTACAATACCCACATCTTCGCCGAACTCATACGCTCCGTACTGCAATGCTTTGAGCCAGCCAGGATGAGCCTCGATATCACTATTGAGAATGATGGCGTCATTATCTTTGGGGACCTCGCGGAGACCCATGTTGACTGCTTTCGCGAAACCCCCGTTCTGCTCCCGGAAGATGATCCGTGTCTTGCTATCAGCGAGGGTGCGCAGTTTTTCGCGATTGTCTTCCTCGCAATAATCATCAACTATGATAATCTCGTAGTCGTCTTTCGCGCATGTTGTATGGATACTTTTAACGCACACTTTCAATAGCTCGTAATCATTGTAGCTGGGTATGACGATCGATACTCTCTTATCAATATGCCAGGCCTTTACGGCCGCCGGGTTAACGCCGCTCACTACTCCATTCGGAAAATGGTGTTTTGCTATCCCGTTGCCGGAAATGCGGATCATCTCCCGTTTTACTTTGGCGAGTGTTGCCTGCAGACCATGCTTGACCGGATATTTGGCTGCAGCCAACAGAGTCTGTGGGAAGTTTTTTCCTTTATAAAAATTATCACGGGTAATATGGGTGGCTTTTAGAACAGCTTTTTGAGCAGTTTTTAAGATGATCTTGATTTTACGCTTCATAACCCCGTCACATTTAGCATTAATAATTCTGTCTTATTATATACTACTGATATAGCCAAAGACATGGGCTATCAGGTAATGAACAAGGAGTTTCTAGATATGGAACTTGACGAAGTTTTACAGAATGTTTATAAAATTATTTCTTCTCAAAGATTTTCGATTTTCGAAGAAAATCTCACAAAGCCCTGGGGTGGATACATCCGACTTAAAAATAATGACGCGACTCGCTTTGCGGACACATACTTCCCGGGGCATCATTTTGATACATATGAAAATCTCAGCCCAAAGTTTTTACTTGTAGCACCAGGAAAACGTCTCTCTTGGCAAAAGCACGCACGCCGCGCTGAGCTCTGGACGGTTCTCAAGGGGCCAGTGGGCGCCAAGATTAGCGACAGTGACGAAGAACCCGCCGGTACAACCATCCTACAGGAGGGTGAATATATCGAATTCGACACCGAGGTACGTCATCGCCTGATCGGACTTGATGGTTGGGGCATTGTCACTGAGATATGGAAGCATACCAAAGCACCAGAGCTCTCAGACGAAGATGACATCGTCCGCATCCAAGATGATTTCTCTCGATAGTATCGTGTGATGCTAGAGTAGTTATATGCGACTACTTGAATACGAAGCCAAATACCTCCTGAAACAGTTTGGGGCGGTGGTGCCGACGGGCTCGATAGTTCAACGCGACGTATCAACGACGGTGCGTGCTGACTTCCCTCTGGTCGTCAAATCTCAGGTGCCGGTCGGTGGTAGGGGAAAAGCCGGGGGCGTCGTTGTCGTTGACTCTATCGAGGAGCTACAGGCGGCAACCGAAAAGATCTTCGGCTTGCAGATCAAGGGCTACACCCCTCACACCCTCTTGCTCGAACCGAAACTATCGATCGCTCACGAATACTATCTCTCGCTGCTCATAAACCGCGAGACCTCATCTATCCAACTTGTCGCACATGCCCAGGGCGGGATAGAGGTTGAAAGCCAGACTGGATTTAGTAGCTGGGACTTAGAGGTTGGGGAAAACGACTTCGCAAGTATCGGCCAGCAATTAGCAAAATTGTACGACTCACCTGGTGATGCGTCTCAATTAGAAGCTATCGCTGGTAAGCTCTACGAATGTTTCGTGAGCAACGACGCCACACTTCTCGAAATAAACCCGCTGATCAAGATGACCGATGGCGTGTACGTCTGCGCCGATGCCAAGATGGAACTGGACGATGCAGCCAGTTTTCGGCACAAAGATTGGGGTTTCGAGAATAAGCCGGGTGATGCCAATTTCGTCACACTCGATCGTGAGGGCGACGTGGCAACGATCGCTAACGGTGCTGGACTCGCCATGGCGACCGTTGATGCGGTGGCCAGTTACGGCATGCGCCCGGCCAACTTCCTCGATGTCGGAGGTGGTGCCAACAAAGAAAGCGTACTGCGCGCCTTCACCCGCATCATGGAGTATCGTTCCGTCAAAGCAATCGTCATCAATATATTTGCCGGCATCACCCGCTGCGACGAAGTTGCCCGGGCCATCATCGCCGCAAAATCAGAGATCGATACGCTCCCACCACTGTTCATCCGTCTCGCCGGTACGAATTTCGAGGAAGCCGCCCAGCTACTCAAAGAGGAAAATATCCCAACACTCGCGACACTCGAAGCGTGCCTGAGGGCGGCCAAAAAGGAAATTAAATCATCATGAGCCCTTCTCTATTTACTGCCAAAAACGTCATCGTCCAGGGTATCACGGGAACGCACGGTGCGTTCCACACCAAGGCCATGCTCGATGCGGGTACTCATATTGTTGCTGGGACGAGCCCGAACAAAGCCGGCGAGAGTGTGCACGGCGTCCCGGTATATAAGACGGTTGCTGATATCCAGACGGCTGGCATCAGTACTGACATCTCCGTTGTCTTTGTGCCCGCCGCCTATGCTCGTGATGCGATGTGCGAAGCTATCGACGCTGGTGTGCCACTCGTCGTCACGATCACCGAGGGCGTTCCGGTGCATGACATGTTGGCAGTGAAAGAGCGGGCAGCCAGCGCTGGCACTGTCATCCTCGGCCCTAATTGCCCAGGCGCGCTCCTGCCTGGCATCAACAAGCTCGGCATCATCCCGGCAAATATGGGACTGGCCTCAAACCAAGCGGGCTCTGTCGGCATCGTCAGTCGCTCGGGCACATTGACCTACGAAGCCATGGCTGGCCTCACAGCGGCTGGCGTCGGTCAGCGCTATGTTATCGGGATTGGTGGCGACCGGATCAGGGGGATTGATTTCACCGACTGTTTGGAGCTGTTTGAAAAGGATAACAAGGTAGATCGAATCGTGCTGATCGGTGAAATCGGTGGCACCAGCGAACATATGGCCGCAGCCTACCTCAAGACGAGCGTGACAAAACCGGTCTACGCCTATATCGCCGGGCACCAGGCACCCGCTGGCATACAGCTCGGGCACGCGGGCGCGATCCTGGGCGGTGAAGACGAATCGGCCGGCGCAAAGACAAAGAACTTAGCAGATCACGGCGCAATCACCGCAGACAGTATTACTGAACTAATCCGGCTAGTCAGTAGTCAGTAGTCAGTAGTCAGTCCGATTATGCTGATAACTGATTACTTTGTACTGATTACTAATTGTAACCGTAGGTTATAATTATCCTATGAGTCGAATAGTTATAGACGCCCGCCGCATGAATTCCAGTACCGGACACTATGTCGAGCGGCTCGTCCACGAGCTTGAGACAATCGACCACGACAACGAATACGTCGTGATCTTGCTTGAGAAAGAAAAGGATTTTTACACACCTAGTGTGAAGAATTTTTCCGTTGTCACCTCATCTTCAGATCACTACACCTTTGCTGAGCAGCTCAAACATGTCTGGTTGCTCTATCAGCTCAAGCCTGATCTGATTCATTTTTGGATGCCACAACAGCCACTGCTCTATTTTGGATCGCGGGTCACCACTATTCATGACACTACCCTGATCAGGTACGAAAATATCGACATGAACCCGATTATCTACAAGATCCGAAAACTTATCTTCACGTTCCTGCTTCGTAATGTGATCGCCCGCAGCGAGCGCGTCCTCGTGCCCACCGAATACGTCCGGGGTGATCTGGACGAATGGACAAAAGGGAAGTACTCGAGCAAAATTATCACCACGCTCGAGTCTGGCGATATGATCCACGCCGAGCCAGCGCCGATCGAGGTGCTTAAGGGTAAACGATTCCTGTTCTGGGTGGGCAACGCGTTTCCCTACAAAAACATCCCCCGTATCGTCGACGCCTACGCCAAGCTGAAACAGAAGTATCCTGATCTTGAGCTGGGACTGGCCGGCAAAAAAGATGGGTTTTATGATGCAATCGAAGCCGATGTCCGCGAGCGTGGCATCGAGGGAGTCCACTTCCTCGGCTACATCAGCGACGGCGAAAAGCGTTGGGCGATGCAAAACGCCCGCGCCTACGTCTGCGCCTCACTCTCCGAAGGCTTCCATATCCCGATACTTGAGGCACAATACGAGTCGTGCCCGGTCATCACCTCTAACGCCACCTGTCTTCCTGAGGTAGCGGCCGATACCGCTCTCTATTTTGACCCCAATAGCACCGACGAGTTGGTCTCGGCAGTAGAAAAACTATTTGACACTCCTGGTCTGCGCGAAGAGCTCATCGGCAAGGGGCACGAAAACACCAAGCGGTTCTCGTGGCGCAAAATGGCCGAGGAAACCCACGACACCTACCGAGCAGTGCTCGGCGGCGAAGGCAAATAAGGAATCTTAATATTTCTTTAGAATTGTCAGAATATTGTCAGACAAGGCGTCGAATTCTTTTTTGGCTTTATCGATATTTTCTAAAGTACCTGGCTGCGAGATGTCTAATTTAGATGGATCAACATTAAATATTGCGACACCAGACTCCTGCGATAGTGCTGGGATGCGACCGTAATCCTGTATGTCTTGTAATGACTGACGACTACTCGATGCAACAAGGCCGTTCTTGCAGTGCTTTTCAGAGAGAAAGGTTCGAACCTTGTCGGGAATCTGTTCACTCCATTTCCTATGGTCTTTTATAACTTGTTTCGCATATACGTTATAGGAATTGATGATGTAGCCGATAAACAACCCTTCGCTCGACAAAACATATTGGCTCTCGACCTCGGCAGCAAGTGCTCTCCCGGTGTCACGCCAGTTAATTTTCCATTGCTCAAATATCGTGCCGAGATTCTCAATCCCTTGCAGGCTAAATGCGTCCGGCATCATGGGTACTGCAAAATAATCAGTTCCAAGCATGATGACTCTGTTCAGTAAACCGAGCGTTGGTGAGGTGTCGATAACAAATATATCGACCTGATCTGCGAGCCCTTTTTCACGGAGAAACCGGTCAATGGCGCTCGTCTGGAAATACCCTATCTGCTGACCGGCGGCGGCTTGGTTGTATGCGGTGGTTAGTAGGTTTTCAAATTCGGAAAGACGGATGTCGCCTCGTAAAAGATGGAGATTTCCTGCGCCTTGCTTCACGGTCTCAAATTGGGCAGCAAGATCAATATCGGCACCACCACGCACCACACCCCTCAAAACATCATAAATCGTCTTGGCGTTATGCGAAAACAAAGTATTTTCGTAATACTCGTCACCGAGCGCAAGTCGAGTGAGATTACACTGCGGATCAAGATCAATCAGAACGGTTTTGTACCCCTTGGTCGCAAATTCTACAGCGGTATTGAAGGCGAGTGTCGTCTTACCGACGCCGCCTTTGTTGTTGAAAAAGGTAAGTTTTTTCGTGCGCGCAAACTGCATAGTTTTATGATATCACGCTGCTATGATTCGCTCACGCGGGTCAGGACGACGTGCCGGTCGCGACCTTCGCCCTCAGAGTGAGTCGTGATCGTCGAATAGTCGGTCAGTGTCTGGTGGACGACGCGGCGCTCGGCGGCGCTCATCGGTCGCAGATGCATCGGCTCGCCTGATTCCATGACTGATTTAGCCCATTCTTCGACTTGTTCGCTCAAGCGCTCGTTGCGCTGCCGCTTGTAGTCAGCGATATCGAGATTGACGCGCGTGAGCTCGGCTTCACGGTTTTTGAGTGTCGTCGAGACGAGCTGCTGCAGCGAACGGAGCGTGTCGCCACGTTGGCCGATCAGGAAGCCGTTGAGGTGTGTACTCGGGACGCCGAGCTCGATGACGTCATCACTCGCACTCACCGTGACGTCGGTATTCAGACCAAAAAACGAGAGAATATTCTCGAGGTATTCCTTTGCATAACTGATCGATTCGTCGCGGTTCATCAACGTCTGCCTTTCCTGCTTTTACCTTTTTGGGTCGCAGGTTTGTTGGGTTTCTCAGCGACAACTTCGGCTTCGGTAGCTCGGGCGGCTCGCTTTTCAACTGGTGTCGCGGAGGTGATCTTTTTGCCTTTTGTATCAGGCGTCCCGGCGAGGTCTTCCATCTCTTCGACGTCTTGGCCGAGGACTATTTTTTGCTGGATCACCGCCACGGCGCTCGAGGCTGCATAATAGAGAACCAGTGCGCCCGGCAGGTAAATCGCGACAAAAAAGGTGATAAACGGGAAGACCTTGATCATATTTTGGCTCATCGCCGCACTGATTTCTGTCTGGTCGGCTTGTTTACCCTCGGCGGATTCTTTCATGATGTCACGCAAGCGCCGTTTCTCAGCTGGCACTGGTGTCACTTGCTTTGACTGGACGTATTGCAGATACGACGCGACCGCCGCCAGCAGGAGCAGGGGAAGATAGACGCCTTGCGGGCTGACGGCATGTTGGGTGAGATTGATGACACCGAGTAGTGATTCATTGAACTGGTGTGTTTTGTCGGCGATGATCGCGTGGATCGGGCCAAGTTTCTCTAGAAAGTCGTAGGTATAGGTAGCGATTTTGTCTCTTTCTTGGGTCATGATCTGGATGACACGGAAGAGGGCGATGAAAACAGGCAGCTGGACGAGCAAGAGGCCGATCGAGCCAAACGGATTGACGCCGCGCTCGCGGTAGAGCTCCATCATCATCTGAGCCTCGAGTTGACGATTGCCTTTGGCCTTGGTTTTGATTTTCTTGAGCTCCGGCTGGATAGAGCGCATGACCTTGGTCTGATGCAGCTGTTTACGCACCAGTGGCCACATGACAAGTCGGGTCAGGATCGTGAAGATGATCAGCGCAATACCGAAGTCAGTCCCGGGAATAACCCCGTAGATCGCGACTAACAGGTTGAAAATAGGTTGGACTATGAGTGTATCGAATAGGGACATATGGGCTTTCGTTTTTTATATTTTATCATGTTTTTGTTCTCTGTTGTACAGATGGGCGCTGGAGAGTAGTTGTTTGACCTCGCGTATCAGTTTTTTGTGCTCCATCAGCTGGACCTCGGCTGAATACACGGTGATCGATAGATCGTGTACGTGTCGCAACTGCTCCCATTCACCCCTGATAATCTCGTAGATTCGTCGTCTCATCCGGTTGCGTTTGGCGGCTGATTTGGCAGTTTTTTTGGAAACTATCACCGTCACTCGCGAGTGCGGGCGAGTGGTGTTGGGGGCATAGCGGAGCAGCAAGTTCCTGGTACGAACAGTTTTGCCGACCCGATAAAGATATCGTAAACCGCCATGGCCATGGAACCGGTGTTGTTGAGAGAGCATGTAATCAGCATAGCTGATTTGGCTAGTGGCTGGTAGCTAGTGGCTCTTGGTATTGAGGTCATATTTGCAACTATTAGCTACAAGCTATTGGCCATTAGCTAAATACGAACAAAATTAGAACTTAATAAACTATATTAAAACATCATTTGACTTAAATGGTGTTTTAATATTTCGTATAGTTTTAGACGCTGAGCTTGACGCGCTTTTTGAGGCGGCGAGCTTTGAGGACGAGGCGCCCTACCCTGCTGCTCATGCGGGCACGAAAACCGTGCACGCGGGCGCGGTGGCGGGTTTTAGGTTGGTGGGTTCTTTTTGGCATACAATTTCCTTCGCTTACCGGCCGACTCATACTCGTACATTTCGGGCGTCAGTCTGCGCTACTCGCTCCAGCGTACCCGTTAGTACGCTTGCGCTGCGTTGCTCGACTTCCATCCCGAACTGCACTGATTATGAGCAGCCTAGATTATCTTGTTTCTAAGTTACATGGATTTTTAGTTTAGTACAAATGCTTGTTTATCGTACCTTTTCCTGACGTAGTATAGATTACTTTTCCACAGATAGCAAGTATTTATCCCCAGTTTAACAGAGGTGGTTGTTATATGTGTATAACTTTTTCTCTGGTGGCTTCCCTTTTTGCCCACAGCCAGCTGGGTTGTGGAAAACTACCGTCTCCGCTATAGTGAAGGGTACTAAGTTCAATGAGAGATGAGGGGATAGTAACAGGGGTATGAACCATGTTTTGTGGCAGGCTGTGTTAGGCGAAATGGAACTCAGTGTTTCCAGGGCTGCCTATGTGACATGGTTCAAAAATACCGAGCTGGTTGACGCGGGTAATGACAGCGACGGTGTGGTTGTTATCTCTGTTCCAAACATCTTTGCAAAACAACAGTTCGAGGTGAAATTCAACAAACAAATCGCTGATGCACTCAAGAAGAATGGTGTTGCGGTCAAACGTATCGACTACTCGATCGGTGCCAAGAAAAAGCCGAGCGAACGTCCGACGGCCTCCGAAGTAGCTGCCCCGCTCGTTGCTGCAGCCGAAACTGCCTACCGGGAAAAACACTCGAGCTCTGCCCCCACGAGTGGTCTCAACCCGCGCTATACGTTCCATAATTTCATCGTTGGCTCGAGCAACGACCTAGCGTACACTGCTTCCCAGGCCGTCGCCGCTCATCCGGGTACCAAATACAACCCACTCTATCTCTATGGTGGTGTGGGCTTGGGTAAAACCCACCTGATGCAGGCGATTGGCAATGAGATTGTTGCCAATAAACCCTCGCACCGTATCCTCTATATCACTTCGGAAACTTTCGTCAAAGAGTTCCTCGAGCATATCCGGTTCAAAAAGAAAGGCTTCTCTGAAAAATACCGCAATGTCGACGTCCTGATAGTTGACGACATGCAGTTCATCGCTGGCAAGGAAAAAACCCAAGAGGAATTCTTCCACACCTTCAACCACCTCCACCAGAACAACAAGCAAATTATCATCAGTAGTGACAAGCCGCCGAAGAGCATCCCTACCCTGACCGAACGCCTGAGGTCGCGCTTCGAGATGGGGATGAGTATCGACGTCCAGATGCCTGATTTCGAGACACGCTGCGCCATCCTCAGTGCCAAAGCCGGACTCTCAGGGGTGGAACTCAGCCGCGAAACGACCGAATATCTCGCGAGTAACATCAAGACAAATATCCGTGAGCTCGAGGGAGCACTCAACCAACTGCTCGCCTTTTGTGAAATGCGTGGCGTCGAGCCTGATGTCCAGATGGCGAGCGGCCTGATCGGCAATGTCCGCTCTTCACGCCCCCATCATGTCACCGCCAAACAAATCATCGACCGCACCGCCAAACACTTCCAGATCGAAACGACCGATATCGTCAGCCCGAAGCGCGACAAACACATCGTCGTCCCGAGACAGATCGCCATGTACCTCCTCCGTAGCGAACTTCATCTCAGCTTCCCGCGCATCTCTGTCGAGTTAGGCCGCAAAGACCACACGACTGCTATCCACTCGGTAGAGAAAATCGAAAAGGCTATCAAACTTGATTTCATGATCCGCGAACACGTGGCTGATATACGGGAGAAATTGTATGCATAGATTAGACGCTAGACGCTGGACATTAGACGCTAGAGTAGCCACTAAAAACCTCACACACAGCTTGGGTACAAATTGTGCACAAGCTGTTGGTACGACGATGCAAAACCAGTGGGGTGAGTGTCCACAGTATCCACACAGTAGGTGGGATAACTCCCCCGCCGCAAAAGTTATCCCGCTACTGCCGCTTTTTATCCTCCGTTCCTTGAACCGCATTCCCACCTACTTATCCGCACCTAAAACTGCCGAGATAACAGATCAAACCACTTATTTATCCACTCTTTCCACACCCCCTATTACTATCACTACTATGTATATATAAAGAAGAAAGAAGACATATGAATCCGAACAAACTTCAAACCCCTCAGTCCAACCCAGCTATGTATTTCAGCACAAATAGAGAAAAAGGAGGTGTAGTCAAATGAAACTCACAGTCACACAGGAAAACCTCAACAAAGCACTCGGTGTCGTTGCACGAGTCGCCGGTACCAAAACCTCGCTGCCTATTCTGAACAATATTTTGCTTCGAACTGACCACAATCGCCTACTGCTTGCTGCTACGAACCTCGAAGTCGCGATCACTGAACATATCGGCGCGAAAGTCAGTAGCGAGGGAGCTATCACCGTCCCGTCTCGCCTGATGAGTGAATTTATCGCTAATTTGCCTAAGGGTAATGTCGATCTCAAGCTCGAGGGCAGCAAGCTTCATATCAGCTCGGGTCACTACACCTCAACGATCAATGGGTTACCAGCTGATGACTTCCCTGCGCTGCCTGACATCGATGAGGCAACCGAGATAGAGGTATCCGCCCAACTCCTGAAGCGCGCTATCGCCCAGACGACTCTCACCGCCTCCAGGGACGATACTCGCCCAGTATTGACCGGCGTACTTTGCCACACATACGAGGGTTCACTATATTTTGCCGCGACTGACGGCTATCGCTTGGCCGAGCGGAGGATTATCCCACTCAAATCAGATATCTCAGCGCTCATCCCTGCCTCAACCCTGTCTGACGTCGTGCGAGTACTACCCGAGACGACCGAGACGGTTGTGATGTTACTCGACAGTACCCAGGTGCGCTTCCGGATGGATGATATCGAGATCACGAGCCGATTGATCGAGGGTAAATTTCCTGATTATCGCCAACTTATCCCGAAATCAACTGATATCACCGCGGCGACAAACAAAGAGGAGTTGAGCCGCATTACCAAGATCGCCAGCCTCTTTGCCCGCGAAAGTGGTGGTAGCGTCACAATCCAAACCGACGGCACCAAAAAAACTATCTCGATCCACTCGATTGCCTCACAGCTCGGTGAAAATACCTCAGAAACCGAGGCCGAAGTTGACCAAGATGGCACCGTGACACTGAATTCCAAATACCTCATCGAAGCGCTCAGCTGCCTCGATAGTAGTGAGATTAGCTTTGGATTTAGCGGCAAACTCGCGCCGTGTGTCCTCAAGGCTCAGGGTGGCACCGCGGACTACCAACACATCATTATGCCGCTCAAAAGCTGATAGCTTTTGAGAGTAGTCAGTAAACAGTATTCAGTAATCAGTGAGACAATATATAGAATGAGTATTGCAACATTTGAAGACATTATTGCTTGGCAAAAATCAAAACTATTGGCTGTTTGGGTATATCGTGAATTCGGAACCCTAAAAGATTACGGTTTTCGTGATCAGATATTACGCGCAAGTGTTTCAATTATGAATAATATTGCCGAGGGATTCGATAGAGGTAGTAATAAAGAACTGAAACATTTTCTAGTCATTGCCCGAGGCTCTGCGGCAGAGGTGAGATCAATGCTTATGCTTGCCGAAGAATTAGGATATACCAGTAGGGATATTAAACAACTTGAGGACGTAAAAGAAATATCTCGTTTATTAACTGGATTTATCAAATCCCTTAACTGACTACTGATTACTGATTACTGACTACTGAATACTAATATGATTCTTACTTCCCTCCACCTCCACCAGTTCCGTTCCCATGCAGACGCGGTGTTTGAATTTGACCCGCATATTACGGCGATTATTGGTCCAAACGGCAGCGGCAAGACAAATATACTCGAGGCTATCTATACTCTGTGTATGGGAAAATCGTTTCGTGATGGCGATGACGAGCTGATTACCTATACGCAGGACTGGTATCGGATCGAGGGTGATATCGACGACACGACGCGCGAGTTGCGCTACCAACCGAGCAATAAAGGCAAGCAGCTGATCGTCGATGGAACGACCAAAGGACGGTTTACCTACCGCCAGCAGCTCCCTCTTGTCTTGTTTGAACCAGACGACCTACTGATGATCCATGGTTCGCCGACAGCTCGGCGGATATATCTCGATAATATTGTTCAGAAATTATACCCTCACCTACGCCAGACGTTTCAGCGCTATGAGCGGGTGGTGACGCAGCGTAATAATGTATTAAAACAGCGTCTTCCCCAGCACCAGCTCAAAGACGCGCTGTTTGCCTGGGATGTTGGGTTGAGTGATTTGGGAGCGAAAATTATCGCCGCGAGACAAGATGTGATCCAGCAGCTCAATACTTCACTCAGCAGTGTGTACTCCGAGGTCGCAGGGGCGCCACATACTCTCGAAGCGGTCTATGTGGCACCGAGTAGCCACTATACGGAAACACAGCTGCTCACGGCGCTCCATCATTATCTTCAGCAAGACAGCGAGCGCGGCTTTACGACAGTCGGACCACACCGGCACGATATCGAATTTGTACTCAATTCCCAATCCGCCAAACACACCGCCTCCCGGGGAGAAGTACGCACAATCCTCTTGAGCCTCAAACAAATTGAAACCCAGCTACTCGTCCGCGAGCTCGGATATACCCCTCTGTTTCTACTGGACGATGTGTTTAGTGAACTGGATGAAAATAGACAAAAATCCCTGCTCGCCCACACTGAAGATATTCAGAAAATTATCACCACAACCCACACAGTTACCAAGACCAAAACAGCGACTATTGAGCTAGAATGACCTAAAGCTTCGTGATCGTAATAGGTGTGTAGTTCACGTCTTTTTCACGATTATGTGCGCCAATTGCGACATCTACTTTAAACGATCGATTATCCGCGGCGGTGACCGTAAACGTCTTCCAGGTTCCCCAAGTATCCTCAAATTCTTTCACCACACCATCTTTGACTGTAAGTGTGTAGTTACCTTCATTGGCACTTGGGTATAGTTGATCGTCGGTTGCATTGATGGCTGGTGTGCTGTTTTCACTTGCGGGACTGCCGTTTTTCATAGACTGGTCGAGTAATAACGCTTTATTAAGGGCGTTGAAAACGTACCCTATATCGTAATCAGAAAAATGATCATAGAGGATGGTGAGATTGGAGACAGAAACACCTACTGGCTTCTCTTCCTCTTCGTGGGGGTTGGGGTTTTGTATGAGGTTGACGATCACGGCGATTACTATCCCGAGGAGCAGGACAACACCAGCGCCGATCAAGGCAGCTAACTTTTTGTGATTGCGTATCCATTCGTATATCATATATTTCTCCTAGAGACCGCTCGTCCCGGTATCTGATAGTTTTTGGTATGAGTCATGGAGCTCTTTGACTATTTTTACGAAGCGATCTTCAGAGGCGATCGGACAATATCCCGCTGAGGCCGTACAGGTACCACGGTATCCTGCCCCGGGATTTTTTGATTTATCAATATGAAGATGTGGTGCGGTATTCCAGCCCTCGCGCTTATTTCCGACGTAACCAATCAGCGCACCAGCTTCGACGATATCTTTTACTTTTACCTTGGCTCCCCGGGACAGACTCAGGTGTTGATAATAGTAGGTATAACCTTCTTCGTCGATGATCTGTATACTCAGCGCGCCATAACTGTCGCCTTCACGGATAGAGAGGACGGTGCCACTATGAAATGCCACGACAGGGGTTGCTTCAGGCGCCATGATATCAACGGCGAAGTAGCCCGGGAACACTCCCTCGTGATAACGACCCGATTTCCATTCGGTTGTGCCCGGGTCATTACCCCAGCCGCGAATCTGTGCTTTGCTTGCCTGGAGCGGGAAGACATATTCGCCCGATGCACTATTGCATCCACCAGCAGTGCCGGCGGGCGAGCCTGTTGTCGCCTGTCCGGTCATATCATCCTCTGGGCTACTACCGACGTCACCAAAGTCTTTGAACACCTTTGCCGCATAGTTTTGTCGTTCTGTTAGTAGAGCCCCGCCAGAACGCTCATAGCGCGTATCCCAGCGCACGGCAGCTACCCGAGCACCGGCTTCGTCTTGGCTGGCGCCACGAAACGCGGCATCCTTGATGACTGCCGACTCTTTGTTCTCGAGCTCATAGATGACAAATTCGAGCTGGGTGCGGAGATCGGACGGCTCGGTTCCCTTTTTGTCAGCAAAGTCAAATAATTCGGCTTTGCGGCTGAGCCACTGTGCGATACCGTAGGCACCGATACTGTTTTGTATATCCGGCTTTATCTCCGGTGTGCTCTCGACCATGAAGTTCCCTACGGCACCTGCTGCTTGTGCTTGATTGAGAGGCTTCCCGCCATTGGTTTTTATTGGTGTCGATATGAGGAAGTTAAACACTCGCTCGGGATTTGTCGCACCGATCAGATCAGACGATGACGCGAGACAGCATGACGAACTCCCTCCTGTGTACGGGATGTTATTGTATGAGCGATAGGCGTTTGTGGAGGTATCGAACGCGGGGTTTGCAGTAGCTCCTGGAGTATTGAGTGACAGTGAACTTTGGGGGGCGCTGCAGGCATTTGACCCTGACACTAGGCCGTCGATACGGATGAAATAATCATTTTGAGAATTTCCACCACTACTCATGACCCCTTCGTTGATGCCCATATACATCGTATTACCGAAAGCTATGAGACTCTCGCCTTCGTCATTGAGCGGCACTTTGTTGGATCCGATAAACGTACCGTTCCAGTCATAGACCCCGATCAGGTTATAATCGTTATTACTGTCGACAATCGATACGACGCGCATTATATAAATGCGTGAGGCATTACATTCAATACCCTGGTTCAGGATGTCGTCTTGGCCACGAGTACCGAGATCGCTGTCAACCTGGCTAGTTGTGTAAATCCTTTTTTGGAATTTCAGGTCTGCATCATAGATGCGCCCATTTGAAAGATATTGGTCAAGTGATTCGTTATAACAAATATTGCTTGTTGAGCCGTTATCGCTTGTTTCCATAGTCCCCTTCACTTCGAAGGTGTTGGGGTCAACCAGTTTGACCTTGTCTTTGATAGCGCCGCCGCCCGTGTCCCATATAGAGACGACGAGCAGTCCGCGTTTTGCGTTGTAGGTCATATCGTTGGCATGCCCTAGCTCACCTCGAGTAAACGGATTGCTTTTGGTGACTTCTACTCCGTCGGTCGTGTATTTGTGTATAGTGATACGTCCATCTTTTTCGCAGGCAAAATACAAATACTTTTGGTCGGTTGCTCCGCCCTGCATAGTTCCGCAGCCGTTGACTGTGCCAGCAACACTAAAAGATATTTCAGTTTTTGTTTCGATCCCCCGGGCAGGGGTGATCAAAAGAAGCTGCGCGATGTTGGCGACTAGGAATGCCGCACCGAGCATGAGTCGCGACCACAATATCTGGCGACGTGCCGGGTTTTTTCTCGGTCGGGTGGCTCGAAATTTCGTTATATATTTCATGGCTTGTAGGTAAAGTGGGCGCTATCCCAGTTTTGATTTTGATACACATCATCATAGAAGTTAAAGCAACGGTTGTCGACTTTGGTGTCGGTGGCATCCTTGACGCATCGGCGCATCCAAGATTCGGTAACAGGGAGAGTATCTATCGAATACCCCATCATATGGTTTGAGTAAGTGACGTCGGTGCTCCAGTTGCCACTCACGGGGGTGATCCACCCGGGACACACGCTCGGACGGGCGTGATTGCGGATATAGATCGAACACTGTTCGTAGAGGCTACGATATCCAACTGAGATTGAGAGCGTCACCCCGCTCGCTTTGGCTTTTTTGGCGGCATCACGTAGCGATTCAGCCGCTTCTGAATTAACGACAACCTCATTTATGCCGACCGCCGACGTTCCCTCGTAGCGGCTATCTTTCCAGTCTGGGATGACCTGGGCGCTGGTACCGGGAATCGAACACAAGGTAATTGCGCGTTCTTTGCCACTTCTCTCCCAGCCCTTTGTGATTTTAGGAACGAGGGTTGTCTCCGCTGGGCAGGTGCCGTTTGGTTGGAGAGAGTCTGACCCCGAATCGGCGTCGGGATTGCACTCCGGGGTTTCTATCTTATTCTGATCGAGGCCGCATATCATTGCTTGGATGATATGACTATCGCCGGTGCAGGGGTCATACCTCCCTTCTACAACAGGAGCGCATTGACCGGTGGCGAGTGCGTCGTGCGAAACCGGCATGTCGAGCTCCTCGGGACTGAGACCGCGCGGTATACTGCCCGAAATAGACTCGGTCGAGACTTCGCCAATCGCTGCTGCTGAGGGACTCAGGACACTACCTATAGTACTGAGACTGGAGGTCGAGAAACGGGCGAGTTTTGATGCGGTGCCCATGACGTCTATCGATGATCCTTGAGATGGCAGGTTGATGGCAAGTTGGGTGGTGAGTGACGACGTCACGTCTGGACTGAAGAGAGCGTAGAGGGTGCCCTTTGAGCGTATCTCGTCGCGCTTTTCGGCGAGGTATTGTGTACGCACCAGGTTGGCTTGGGCGGTTGATAGCTCGTGGCAGCCGAGCATCTCGATGCAATTTTCGTTAAAGGCAAAATCGGCACCACTAAACATGATATTGACGAGCTCCGCCCCCCGGGCGAATGGGTTGACGCTGAGGCCGAACATCTGGAGCATGTATCCAAAAACATTGTTGGCGAATGAAGTAAAGACGCCCTCTATGCCGTCTCGCACGGATTGGGGAAATAGCCCATAGACGTTAGCGGGGAGTGAATGTTGCATGAACCATATAATCGCGTTACCGGCTACCCCCCACAGCGCATTGTCGAGCCAGAAAATACCACGCGCCAATAGTATCACCGGGTTAGAATTATGGGCTATCTCAGCGACATTCTTTAGGTCAACTCCTGTATAAGACTTAAAGAACGCAAGATAATCAGTGAACCACTTTGGGTTGCGTTCGCTGACCCCACTTGTGTCGGCTAGACCTACCTTGTCGCAGCCAGTAGACCACTGTTTTTGGATACAGTTCATCGCTTGCGATTCTTCGGCGCCGGTGAGTTTGTTCGAGTAGTAGTCGATATCATCTTGCGGCAATGCCCCAAGTTTGAGCTGACTGGCAATCCCGGACATGTCACCGAACATTACTGCCTTTGTGACTGCTGTGACTACGAACATTGTCCGGGCAGCGGTGCCGTCAGTACCATGAACCGCAATGTAGTCGGCCGCAACCACAAGAGTTGCGATACCTGTGATCCACCCGTAGACAGGGATGACTTTACTTCCTACTTTTTGTAGTGATTCTTTGGCGATCGTGTTGGTCACTTCACGCATGATGGCGTCTACCTCAACGGCCGAACGGCCATCTAGGACACCTTTGACCGCTTCAGAATTAGCGGCGATGCGTTCTTTGAGTGAAGCTCCGGCTCGATCACGTGTCGCTTGGCCGTTCAGGCCTTCGTCGGGCTTGTCAGCTCCCTTCAAGATAGTCAACATTTCATCAACTGCCCTTGCTTGCCGTTGTGCGCCAGTTTCGATCTCCTGGCCGGCGCGTATGCGCGCATTTTCGTCGACATCGGCTGCTTTTGTCTCCGTGACACCGTACCGAGGGATGTTGTATTTGAGTCGTAGCCATTTGGCGAATTTCGCGCGCTTGAAAACTTGCCATATGGGGATGTTTTCTTTCACGATAGTACGCAGAGCATCACGCGACAGCACCTGTGAGTCGATAATCTTTACGATCTCGGCTTCGTTCTTCAGGTTTCTGCCTATGAACTTACCGTTTTGTTTCAGGCTGACACTTTTGCCTTCTTTGACGAACTCTAAGCCTTTGGCTTTGAGAGCCTCTTCGAATTTATTGGTACGAAGGGTGGCGATGAGACTACTGAGTGGCCCGTCGCCAGTGATCACTGGACCCGATCCAGGTATGCCGATTTTTTCCATGATAGCGCGAGCGATGATAATTTTTGCACGGTGCGTCACGATCTGCTCGACGCGCTGCCCGGCTTCGTCCGAGATCGTCTCCATGATCCCTGGGATTTTGAATGGCGTGAGAAATCCAAACAATGCCAAAGTTATGCCGACACCACCGCCAGCAATACCGCCCCGGATAGCATTTTTTTTGTTCAGTAATTGCGCAAAGCGACGGCGAGGTGTGGTCGGCTGTTGGTCGCCAGGCCTGCGATAGCCAAATTTGTTTTCGGCTGCGTTCAGCTCATCTAGCTCAGCTTTTCGTTGGTCTTCCTTGTTGGCGTATTGCTTATCAAGCTTATCTTCTGCTCTTTCCGTTAGTTTGTCAAAGAAGTCTTTTTTCTGACCCGTGTTCTCGGTGTTGCCTGGATTATCAGAATAGCTACCGGACGCATGATTGAAAATCCTATCTGATTCTTCTTGAATCGGATTTTCTCGCCAGCGATCAACTGTGTCATCAACCGGTCGTTTGTTGTCTTTTGCCATGTTCTTGCTCGCCTATAGTTGTTGGTTTGGCTCGGTGTAGCCTTGGTTGTATTGATCGAGTGAGGGCTGAGGTGACGGTTCCTGCTGCTGTTGCATCGCCTGTATAGTTTGCGGATTGGTCGTGATCAGGCCTTGCTCGGTCGCCGAGGCGATGATCTGGATATGGACGTGGCTTTGGCCAGCAAAGAAGAGCCCCTGCCCGACCGGGAAATTAGCGAGGCGCTTTTTTTCCTCTTCAGTCAGTTTGAAGACTTCGCTGAGTACGTCGACTGCGCTGCTTGATTGTTTGAGGAGGAGCTGCATCGAGCTGTTGGCGACGATCGCGCGACCCATCTTGCTGCCCATGAAATCTTCGACGTCCTGCGTGATCGTGGTGAGGCCGAGGTAGTATTTGCGGGCGCGTTTGGCGAGGCTGAAAAGGAAGTTTGCCGAATCGTCATATTTCATCAGTTGCCAGGCTTCGTCGACGATCAGCATACGCTTTTTTTGTTCAGTTCGCACGCGGTTCCAGGTGTGTGACAGCACGATGTACATGGCGACTGGGCGGAGTTCGTCCTCAAGGTCGCGGATGTTGAAAACGACCATCGGGTTGTTGATATCGATGTTTGACTGCTGCGAGAAGATACCGGCGAATGTCCCCGTGGTGTATTTGCGCAGGCGTTGCGCTAGCTGCGGACCGGAACCTCCCATGTGGAGCAGGGTCTCGTACAGATCAGCAATTGTCGGCGGCAGAGAATTGTGTGTCAGTGGATCGGAGGTGATGCCGGCGCGGGCGTAGGTGTCGATGAGCGCCTGGTCGAGATCGGCTTCTTCGGCTGGATTGAGTGCCGGCATCATGTTGCCATTGGCGGCTAGCTGTGCCCCACCGAGCATGAGGCGCAAGAGGCCGTGCAATGTGACGAGATTGGCGCGCAGGGCGTCGTCGGCTTCGTCGCTATCGATGACCCGCGGCAGGTCAAAGGGGTTGATGCGCACATTTGAATTGAGCGAGAGACGGATATAGGCGCCGCCGACGGCTTCGGCGAGGCGCTGGTACTCGTTTTCTGGGTCGATGATGATGACGTCTGCGCCCATCATCATACTGCGCATGGCTTCGAGCTTGACCGCGAAGCTCTTGCCGGCGCCGGATTTGGCGAAGACGACCATGTTGGCGTTTTCCAGGCTGAAACGGTCAAAGATGACCAGGCCGTTGTTGTGCATGTTGATACCGTAGAGCACCCCACTGTCCTGCGTCAGATCGGCGCTGGTGAAGGGGAACGAGGCGCTGATCGCGCCGGTGTTCATGTTGCGGCGGATCTGGAGCTGGTCGGCCATTTGCGGGACGGTACTGTTGAAGCCTTGCTCTTGCTGGGTGGAAGCGATCTTCGAGAAGACCATCTGCTGTCCGAGGATGGTTTCGATCTTGTGCTGGACGAACCCAAGCTCATCGAGACTGTCGCCGTACATGGTGATATAGAGGCCGTAGCGGAAGAATCGTTCCGACCCGACCTGCAACTGGTCGCGCAGTTCTTCGGCGTCCTGGATAGCCGCCTCGAGACCCGGGTCGCGGACTTTGCCGCGCTCGGAGTTGATTGACATACTGGCCTCGAGCTGACCGACCTTTTTACGGAGGTTGTTGAGCACGACCTGGCTTTCGACCGGGTAGACAAACATGCTGACGTCGATCACCTCGTCGATATTGATGATAGCGCTGAGCCAGCCAGTAAAGATCTGCCGTGGATATCCGTAGACGTAGAGCGTGCGGCCGTATTTGGTGCCGATTCGGAAATAGCTGCTTTGGATCTCGAGTGAGCTCGGCGCGATCAGGTCGCGGAGTGTGGTGATGCCTTTGAGGAATTCAGCCTCAATCTCACGTTGTTCACGTTGGCGCTGAGCTTCGGCGATGTCGATCGCGCTTTGTTTTTTGGCCACTTAAGAAACTCCTCCGTTTTGCTGTGGCGCGGAGCCTTGGGCTTTTTGGACAAACGTCGAAGTACTCGCTGTGAAATCTTTCAGCGGTTCGCGCACGGCAGTGTCGGGGTTGTAGACGTTGTAGTAGAGTTCGGCGAGCTGTTTGGTGTCGAGCTGCGCTCCGCGGACGCCCATCTGGAACAAGCCAGAAACGACAGCGTTGACACGGTTGGATATTTCTTCTTTGGCTTTCTCGTACGCTGGCTGATCAATCTTGATATGCTGTTGCTTTTCGCCCCCACTGAACAGTGCGCTGAAGATGTTTTTGCTGTTTTGGACAATTGCATTGACGTCACCGGCCGGATAATACGGGACAACAATGTAGAAATTCTTGTCCATGATGTTGGTTTCCTCTGATATATCAGCGATGAAATTGATGTAGTCCTCCATGAGCACTCCGAGCAGCATGTTGTCTTGGTTGCGACGGATGCCGACCAATTTGTCGAGATACGGGCCGATATCGACGCGCTGCGAGCGAATCAGGATCTGCACCGGGAAATACAGTGAGTTGAGAAAACTCTGGTAGCTGTATTCGATCGCCTCGCGCTCCCGGGCACTCATGAGGTCGAAGTTAATTGATTTACAGGTGACGATTGCCCGAAAACTGCCGTCATTCATGATCACCATACTGTCACGTAACTCCGAGAGGAGGAGTGTGTTTTGGGTGCTGTTGGGATTGCGGGCTGGGTTTGTCGACTGGCTATTAGCAGCTGCCCCACCCGAAACAGGTTGAGGCGCCATAGGTTGCCCATTAGCCGACGATTGTGGCTGGTTTGGTTGCATATTCCCTTGTGTTTCCCACCTCACCGCGTTCAGTGCCCTATCTAGTGCAAGTTGATGACCACTTCCTCGTCTTTTTCGCTGAGTCGGTGAGCTTCATTTGCTAAGGCGCTGATGGATAAGTCGTTGTTATTAGCAAGTCTTATTATATCAGGGGAAGGCTGCCCAAGACTAGTGCTTTGGGCAGAGTAATCAGTAGTTGGTTTTCTGTCATCAGCAGCGACCTCTGTGCTTGACTGATTACTGATCCCTGCAGACCGCTTACTATGTTTCGAACCCAGCGGGCTCAAAACATGCTGGTGCATGTTCGAGGGGTATGGATTGTAGTGAAAATCGGCCGGAGGATCGTCATTGGTGGCTGGCTGTGCCGTACTGGTCTGTGTTTGCGGAGGCGTGTTCTCGTCTGCGTCTGAGGCTGCGACGGAAGTGACTGGTTCGGCAATAGCCGAGGGCTCAGACGGAGTGGGCTCGGGTGTATCGCGCCGTTTGGCCGCCTGGCGAAACTGCTGCATGACGGATTCTTTGCGGGCATCGTTGCTCTTGTCGAGCATGTTTTCAAAAGTGCGAACAACATTTGTGTTCTCGTCGAACACGTCCTCGGCCTGCTGAGCCTCAGCGTAGACAGTGTCATTCATCGAAGCAGTTGGATTGAGTACCCCGCGCGTCGCCCAGCCCTGGGTGTCGACCACTTGTGCCAAATAGCCGAGCTGCGCGGCTGCGTCTGCCCCGCTGAGGCTTTTGGTGAGCTGTACTTCAGCCGTGCGTGGTGCGACGATCGTCACCAGGTCGACCGAGCCCTCCGGCTGCCACAGTCGTCGGCGTGGTTTTAGGAAAAACCTGATCACCGCCGTCAGATATGTCTCCATCGGCTGGTCTTTGCGTAGCGGCAACGCCAGCACGAGGAAAAGTAGGATAACAGGCAGCGGCACGACGATCAACCCCGGGAATATCTGCCATAGCCCAAATGCAATCACTATCCCGAGCGCCGCGATCCCGAGGTAGATAAACTGCCGAAAGCTAAACGGCCCGATGAGCTTATCTTCGGCTTCGACATCTTGGGGAACTTTATATTGTGCCATGATTTAAACCTACGGTGTATTTGGTGTCGGCGGGTTGTTCTGTGGTGGATTCGGAGGAGGTGTTGGCTGTGTTTGCTGGTTGGCTTGTTGAGACTGCTGTCCTCCTGGTTGTCCCGGTACTGCCAAACCGGCAGCTTGACGGATCTGGATCGCGTTCATGTTTAGGAGGCTCTCGAACATCCTTCTTGTATCAACAGGCATTGAGTCCCAATTTTCGCTGATCATGGCTTTTTGGAACTCTTCATGCAATGTTTTTAGCGGGAGTGGCTGACCCTTCCGTGCCTGTTCAGTTGCCCACTCAAAGTTTATTCTCGCCTCGTCTACGTGATAGCTTTTCATGTTATTGGCATTAGGGTTGCCGAACGCGCCTCCCTCTGACTTGATGAGATGAGGGAAGGCAGCGCGAACCCCAGAGCTGCTCTGTAAGTACTTCGTGAGTGTTCGAGCGCTTTTCGAGTCAAGGAGGTCAGGGTTCTTGATCTCTTGGATCTTTTGTCCGTTCGAGTCAAGCTTGAAGGCGCCAGATGCATCTTTTTCATAGATAGCCTGTTTTTGCCCGCTTGCGTCGAGGTCATAGCTGCCATCCGCCTTAGTCTTATATGCATATTTATCGCCGGTTATCGTAGCCGAGATAGCTTTGCTATCGCCAGTGGTGGCGATTTGTAGCATCGCCGCTTCTTTCCAGTAATCGTCCTTGCCACTGACCGTTACTTGGCCATGCTGACCTTCCCAGGTCAGGGTTTTGCCATTCGACATTGCAGCAAGTCGCTCGTGCATACCGAGCCTTTTCTTAATTTTGTTACCCTGCGCGTCTTTCTTGAAATTGCCCTGAGTATCCTTTTCGTAGATAACTTCACCTTTGTCGTCGAGCTGATTGACAGCAGTCTCGTGAATAAAGAAGTTATCCAGACCAAGTGATTTATTGCGACGCCCAACCTCATCGTTGTAGTCCTTGAGCATCCGTTCGGTCGCAAGCTGCTTGATACGCTCAGCACCTTCGGAGCCACCTGCTCCTGCCGCTGTCTTTGCGTAGCTCTCGGCACGCTTGGTTGGGGTGCCGTCAGGATTGCGTTCGGCGATCAGAGCGTTCATGCGCTCTTCTTGGACGCGCTTTGCTTCTCGTTGCTGGTCTGCGATCATTTCTCGACGTTTTGTCGGATAGAGCGTCGCACCGCTGATGATCCTGCCCGCTCCATAGCCAAATGCACCACGGAAGCCTTTTTTGCGAACCTTCTTACCGTCCTTATCCTCAGTAGTGCCCCATTTGTCACTTTTTCGACCAAGTGCAACGGCCTTGTCTCGAGCTCCTCGCCCGATTGCACTACCAACCGCTCCCCGCCCCTTCTTGCCGAGGCCATCTAGCTGATCGCCGCCGAATCTTTTCACTCCACTTCGAGTCATATCGTTAATACGGCCGAGGATACCGGCTGATAGTTTCAGGGCTGCGGGCAAGAGGAACAATGGCATCGCCAAAATGATCAGGGCGATAAGCTGGATTAGTGCGCCGCGAATTTCTTCACCGGTCATGGTGCGGTTGACCCCACAGCGTTAGAGGCGATGATAGAAGCGGCAAACAGAAGCATGATTATAGGATATAACATCAGAAGGTTAAAGAATAATCCCCACCACTTCTGGAAATACTTCTCGGTGTTCGGCAGTATCCAGGCTGCAAATGCCAGCGGTGCGACGAGGACAAGCAGGATGACGAGGGCAAACCGAGCCGCAATAGTAAAGAAGACCGCGAGAAATGACAAGAGAACTGGTATCAGGAAGAAAAAGACAATTATAGCAAGCGTGACACTAACTGCCACTGTTTTTCGTACTCCATCGAGCTGCTCTGAGACTACCGTACTAAACCCAGCACCGTTTGTGGCGCTTTGGACTAATTGAGCCGTACCGGCGCCCAGGATATTGCTCAGGTCAACAAGTACTTGGCAAATAAAGAACGACAGATTCATCAGTATGGCTGCTGCAATGATACGTGGCAGCATCTTCTTGATGCCGTAGCTTGATAGTCCGAGCGAGGTGGCTTGAGAAAAGATAACCAACAGGAATACAAGGACAAGGACGATATTGGCGATATTGAGGATACTACGCCACAGGCTATAGATACTCCCGCCACCGGTGGTGTTATCTAGGGGGTTAAGCCGCAGTAACGAATCCATGAGTTTAGCGGTGACTTCGATAGCATCATGCATCATGGAGATGAAGGGGCAAAGAACCCAGCCAAGCGCGCCTCCGGAACACACCGTCTTGGACAAGGTACCCGCGCATCCATCCGCGTCAGCATCGGAGGCACTGGGCATATATTGCTTGCCCTTTTGAGCGCAGATCTCTGTCTTTGTGTCACCGATTTCATTGGCGATTGCTGAGCCGTCACCTCTACCCTGTTTTACCGCGGCGAGCAAGGCTGTATTTTGGATATTCTTGGTCGGATATGTTGTTGCTGCCCAGCTCTTGATGCACTGTGCTATGGCGCTGACGACTTCATCTTCGGTCGGGCTACCCCCGGTTTCGGCGTTGTTGGCGCACTGCGTGTACGCAGTCTTTAGTCCACTCAAACAGACTTGATATTGTTGATCTAGCTGTTCGTTTGTCGATGGACTTCCGCAGATGATTTTTGCTATTGGTAGTACTTGCGCGTTTAGTATTCGTGCATTATTGAGTGCATCTTGGATGGCTTTGTATTGGTCGGATGCTTTGTAAACCGTATCACTACAGGTGATTTTGTCTGCCGAGTTACTGGCAGATTTTTTGCAGTAGCCGAGGTTGAAGCATTGTTCTTGCTGCTCGCGATTTGGGTTCAGCGGCCCTTGCACAATACTACTGTTATATACGGTGTTGTTGAGCGCATAGCATTCATCCGAGGTGGGAGCTGCGTATACAGTCGGAGACTGCGAGCTAAATGCCCATATGAAACTGGACAGAAATAAAACCAAAACCAGAACGATACGTTTTGGCTTCATCAAGCTCGCAACGACTGAAGTAATCATGTTGCTTATAGCTTATCACAACAGACTCTTCGCAAAGAGTATAAAACGGAAGTAAAATAATCGAAAAAATTATCTTACTACAAGTGAAGTCCGCACCCAGATGCCACCCTGTTTGCTGTCGTTGGTGGAGTCAGCGTCGGCCTCGGATAGACCCTTCGCTTTGTAGAATACAAACCTGTAGGTGATCTTAGGGCATTTTATCTCCCATCCGTTCCTGCCATTTTCCTCGAAAGCTTCCCACGTGTCTGCGCGATACGTCGAGTTATTTGCGTTCACCCCGTAACCCGGCTGGCCGTGGTATTTTATGACGTCCGCCTCGAATGCATCCGAGGGCGACTTGATGAGGCTGTACATCATTTTCAGGGCAGTGGCTTCATCTTCTTGCTCAAAAATAACATTCTGGTTTGCAACGTAGGAGTTCAAAACATCTTGAGGATCGGACTGACTGTGGAGTCCTACCGAGCCCCATGGAAGGTACTCATAAGTTATTCGACCACTGCGATCAATTTTTTGCGAAAGTCCGGGTCCGCCCAATTGAAATTTATCTGATTGCTCTTTGAAGTTCTTGAGATAATACTGTACTTTCTTATCTTGTGACTCTTCTCTAAATTCTTCTACGGTGTCTTTCTCAAGTACTCGGACGACATCTTCATCGTAAGGTTGGCGAGCCGACTCGGTAGCTGAAGGGGTCGGTGTAGGTGTTTGTTCAGTGGGCGTAGGAGGCGTGGAGCCGACGGTTGCGGTAACGGTTGGAACTGTCTGCGCGTCATTGTTACTGCTCGAGCGTGCCCACATCACAGCACCAGTTATCGCCGTGGCCACGGCAGTACTTATTGCAATGGCTATTTTGGCACCTTTAGACATTTTTTTTCGTTCTGGGCTATCTATAGGCACAAAATATTCCGTGCGTGCTTTCCGCTTTGATGTATCGGCTCCTTTGAGGGTATCGGGAGCCTGAAAAACTAAGTTACCTTGGCTATCGATATGTGCACCGGGGTACTCACCCCGTTCCACAGCTTCTCTTATGGCAGCAAGATCGAGAAGAACCGATGGGCGTTCTCCGCCTTGGTCAACAGGTAACTTGCCGCTATGGGGTACTCGTTCGTCTATGGAGCCTATAGGGTTTTGTTCTGGTGCACGATCCGTCATTTTATGCATCCTTTTACATCATTATTGTTCGCACACGGATACTGGTAGCACGGTTACTATATTTAAATAATACACTAAAATTTAAAAAAATCAATACCACTTTGAAAGAATCTTTACGGGGTGCCTCAGAGAGGGTATAATTATGAATCAGTAATTGTATAGGAATAAAAATGCAAAAAATAACCCTACTTCTCGCTATAATTATCGCGGTGATGATCACCACTCTGCTGCCCGCGGTCAGTCAAGCTGCGTCATGTGGTACGACGCCAATATACGATAGCCAGGGTAAAAAGATTGGCGAAAAACCTATCGCTACTGCTATCGAATACGGCTGTAGCGGTACGGGTGATCCGATATCCCAGCTATTCTTGGTCGTCGTCAACTTCATGGCGGTTGGTGTCGGTATCGCGGTCGTGGGTGGGATTGTCTTCGGTGGGCTGCGCTATGCGACGGCCGATGGCAACGCCAGCAACGCTCAGCAAGGCATCACCTTTATCGTCAACTCGGTGATCGGACTGTTACTGTTCATATTTATGTATGCGATTATCAATTTCCTGGTGCCGGGCGGGTTGTTCACTTAGGTCAGTTGATTGACGAGAGCTAACAGCTGTAGCACAATTAATATCCGAGAAGACATCATGCAAAAAATCAAACACTATATAGCTACACTCCTCGTCATGGTCACGCTCGCTCCGGTGGTTGCTGGGGCGACACCGTACACGCAAGTTGCCGCACTAGCGCCATGCACGAACAAACCGATACTCACTATCCCCTCGTGGTACAAAGGCCTGCAGTGTGATGGCAAGCAACCCCAGATCACTCAACTTAACGATATCTGGAAAATTGCGCTCAACGTCGTCGAGGCGCTGATCGGTGCTGCCGCCTATATTGCCGCTGGGTTTGTGGTCTGGGGCGGGTTCAAATACATGAAGAGCCAAGGTGACCCCGGCAAGCTGACCGAGGCCAAAAACGCTATCTTGCAGGCGTTGATCGGCCTGGGGATCACGCTGGCATCGACCGCTATCGTCATATTTGTCGGAGAATTGTTCTAATGGAAAAATTCATCACCCAATTCATCGCCGTTACGACGCCTCCATATATCCCGAAAGTGCAGATTAATTCCACGACGCTTGCGGGTATCTTCGGCGGGGTCTTGATGATTGCGGCGATCGTCTGCGTAGTGTTTATCATCATTGGCGCGATGAGCTATGTGCTCGCAGTCGGTGACGCCAGCAAGATCAGCAAGGCCAAGGACACGATCCTCTATGCGCTGGTTGGGCTGGTTATTGCCGGCCTGGCATTTATGATTGTTCAATTCGTAGTTGGAATATTTTAAGCAAGGAGCCCCATGAAACACTACCTCTCACGTATCATCACTAGTCTCGCACTGATCATCGCGCTGGTGTTCCCGACCATGGCGATGGCCGCTCCGGTCAACGTGATCGACGGGAACAGCGACGCCTGCAAAGGCAACACCAATATCTGCGGCAACAATGGCGCCAAGCTGTTCGACATCATCAAAAACGTTATCAACGTCCTGCTGTACGCAACTGGCATACTTTCCGTCATCTTGATCATCATCAGCGGTATCAAGTACGTGGTATCGGGCGGCGACCAAGCCCAGGTCACGAGTGCCAAAAACACGATTCTCTATGCGGTTGTCGGCTTGATAATCGCCGGTCTCGCCTATGCGATCGTCAACTTTGTCATCGACCGGGTTTTTTAATAGTTAACTAGGAGGACAGGATAATCATGCAAAAACTCAAGATAGTCGTACTCTCTCTCGCCCTGATGTTTGGGCTGGTCGGGGTGAGTGCCCTCCCCGCTCGGGCAGCGCTGTGTACCGGCACTGCCAAGCAGTGTATCGATGCCGGAGTGAACAAGGTGGATAATGGTGCGAACGCCAAAGAGTTCACTAGTTTCATTAAAACCATCGTCAATGTCATGTTGTTTCTCATCAGTGCGATAGCCGTAGTCATGATTATTATCGCGGGGTTCCGCTATGTAGTGAGCGGTGGCGAGCAAAAGCAAGTAACAGATGCCAAGAATACGATTCTTTATTCGGTGATAGGTATTGTTGTCGCCTTTATGGCGTATGCTATTGTCAATTTTGTCATCGACAAATTATAATACGGTGGATATACAAGCATAAACAGTTTATTTATCGGATCCTATCTGGTATAACAATATAAAGATCTGACATTAAAAGGAGACTCTCAACTATGAAATCAATTATCAAGAAACTATCGCAAGGACTACTGTTAGTTCCAGCCCTGTTATTCGGACTCAGCTTTGCGATGGCTCCAGTTGCCTCTGCGGCAGACTGCCCTGACTCAGGTAAACCACTCGAGACCGGTGCAGCATGTGCACGAGGAGAAGGGGTCGCCGGAGAACTATTGGGTCAGGACAGTGTGTTTAGTACGGTCACAAACATCTTGCTCTTCCTCATCGGTGCGATCGCAGTCATCATGCTCATCATCGGTGGTATCCGTTACGTCGTCAGCGGTGGCGACCAAGCCCAGGTGACGAGTGCCAAAAACACGATCCTCTATGCGATCGTCGGTATTGTCGTTGCCTTCCTCGCCTACGCTGCGGTTCGTTTCGTCACAGAGCAGCTCGGCAAGAATACTGCATAGTTTTGTCTCGATTTGATACAGCTGGCTCCTCCGGGAGCCAGTTTTTGTATGAGCTCCTGATCCTATCGAGACCAAGCCATTACTGGGAAAAGAGTGACTCCTATAGCAAAATCGGCGTCAATGAGTAGTGACTGTTCCTATGTGGTTACACTAAATTAAGCAGAATAAATTCCCGGATTTATTCCGGGAATTTATTTGTAACTAAGGGAAAAGCCCAGCGAAGCGATAGGAAAAACCGTAGGTTTGTCCTATGAGGCGAAGCCGCCTTACATGATCTCGATCTTGCGCGCTTGTTCTTGTTTGATCTTGGTAAACCCGATAGTCAGCACGCCGTCTTTGAGGACTGCCTCGACTTCGTCTTCTTTGACAGGAACTGGGAGTGCCAGCGTCCGGCTGAATTCGCCCCAATAGCACTCTTGGATATGCCACTGAGTTGCCTCAGAGTCGTCGCCGCTACTCAGCGTGCCAGAAATAGTCAAAATACCGTCAGAAATACTGACGTCTAGGTCAGATTTGTTGACACCCGCGGTGCGAGCTTTGACGATCAATCGGTCAGAGGTCTCGTAGACGTCGACAGCCAGCTGCCCGGGCATCGCCTCTTCCTCGTCCCAATTGTCATCGCTCACTGCTGGTTCGTCTTGTTGCGCAACTGTCGCCTCCTGGGGCGCTTCATCATCCAAAAACGCCGCTGCTAGCTCGTCTTCCATCAAAAGATCATCGTTCTGCTTATGTCCCCGTGCCATTTAGGTTCCCTCCGTCATATAGGCTACACTTTCACTATGTCCCACTAATTATAGCCGAAATTGTCAACAATCTGCAATAATAGCAGTCAGTAAACGTAAAAACCACAATGATAGACCTCCTCCTCTCCCCCTTTGCCCCACACATCTGTTGCGGATGTGCGAAAACCGGAACAATTCTCTGTGAAAGTTGTAGAGACGACATCACTAGCGATGATTTTGGACGCTGCATATGGTGCCTCACTCTTGCCCACTCGTCGCACCAATGCACCCCTTGTCGTAGCAAGATTGGAACACGAGCGGCATGGGTGGTTGGCGAGCGTTCGGGTGTCATCAAACAAGCGCTCAATGACTACAAATTTGAGTCCATGCGCGAGGGCGCTTGGGAGCTCGCCCGTCTGCTCGATGCGACACTTCCCCACTTGCCAGCGTCGACCGTCGTGACGTGGGTGCCGACAGCTGCCGGACACATACGGCAGCGTGGGTTTGATCATGCGGCATTGCTCGCCAAGCGCTTTGCTCGGTTGCGAGGTCTGCGCGCGATGCCCTTGCTGACACGCAAGCATTCACTCTCACAGCATGAATTGAGCCGCACGGCGCGTCTCAAGGCGGCCAAAGAAGCCTTTATGGTCAGCAACAGCACGCTTCCAGAGTCAGGACTGATCATCGACGATATCCTTACCACCGGAGCAACCCTGGAAGCCTGCGCGAAATTGCTGAAAGCAGCGGGTGTAAGCGAGGTCTATGTAGCAGTTGTCGCCCGCCAACCGAAAATTTAACGCATACCTCTGCTATAATGGAAGTATGTCCGAGCAGTTAAATAATAGAGTAAAAATATCTAAAATTGCTTGTCAGGATCTCTTCACGTCTCTTTCTGAGCTTGGGCTAAACGTTAGAGAGATTGCCCTTCGTCTAGGGGTTCACGAGCGAACAGTGCGAGACTGGCGGCGCGGAAAGTACACTATTCCTGATGAAAAATTCCGTTTGCTTGCCCAGCTTTCCGGAAAAAACTTTACTGACGACATAGTGACGGTGCCCCGCTGGTGGTATACATCGGCAGCCGGTAGCAAGGGTGGAAAGGTATATGTGACGAAATATGGCGTAGCCGGTACACCGGAAAGTAGGCGGGCTGGTGGCGAGAGCTCGTATGTAAAACGAAAACTGAATGACGGCGATATCTACGCGCGGAAGCTCGTACTCCGTCCTGAATTTTCAACTCAGCTAGCAGAATTTGTGGGTATTATGCTCGGAGATGGTCACATAGATCACTATCAGATCATGGTAGCGCTTAGTAGTGAGGTTGATCAGGAATATGCAGACTTCGTGAAGTCCCTTATTGAAGAGCTCTTTGGTATTCGGGTGAGCCTCTCCCTTCGAGTAAAGGCAAAATGTGTGGTTCTTACGGCTTCCTCGGTTGAATTGGTGGAGTACCTAGAAGCGATAGGGCTAGTCCGGGGTAATAAAGTAACTCAGCAGGTCGCTATTCCTGATTGGGTTATGTGCGATCGAGACTATTCCCTTGCCTGTGTGTGCGGCCTCTTCGATACTGACGGGTCAGTGTTTCTAGAGAAGCATCACATCAACGGCGCCCAATACTGCTATCCGAGAATGGCTTTTGTGAATATGTCGGTGCCACTTAGAAATGGGGCACGAGAAATCCTCCAGGAAAATGGTATCGACGCCCGAATATATGCCGAACGAAACGTGACTATTGGGAGATTTACAGATATGGAGAAATACTTTAGAATAATCGGGAGCAATAATCCGAAGCACCTGCGGCGATTCGCTACGTTTGGAGGAGTCGGATAGTGGTTTATTCCAGCGGTCTTGAAAACCGCCAAGCTGCAAGGCTTCGAGAGTTCGAATCTCTCCTCCTCCGCCATGAAATGAGTCTGGGATTGTGAATTCCAGACTTTTTTCGTAGGCAACCACTTACTTTCTCATCTGTTATCTGCTACAATTTTGCAGGTCAGCTCGCGCTTTTGCGATTGACCAATTCGAAATACGCCGAAGGCTATATTGAGAATTGTAGAGGAGGAATAACGAAATAATGAAGCTTTTGTTGTTTGCGACAAAACGAAATTATGGAGTGAATTCCGACGACGACGAGTACCCAAGTGGCTGCTGCGTGAAACGCAAATCAATGGACGGAAGCCGTCTCCGTGGTTGCGGATCATACAGGAGTTACGTGTGTAACATGACTCCAAGATACGGAGGAGTACCCAAGTGGCTGAAGGGGACGGTTTGCTAAATCGTTAGTCTGGAGCAATCTGGAGCGAGAGTTCGAATCTCTCCTCCTCCGCCAAGAAAAATAGATCCCTTGTGGGTCTATTTTTCTTGGCTCCAGGCCGAGATTCGAACTCTCGCATACTCGAGAAGTGAGCGTGGGAAGTTCGGTGGAGCGAATTCGCTCACAGAAACTTGTTTCGAGGACGGATGAGCGGAGGAGGCTATAGCCGCTATCTCCCTCCTCCGAACAAATCTAACGATGAGCGTATCTATTGTATATTATCCAATACTGTGTTATAATAAACATATGTCGGAAACATCCTTTATCCCGGATCAAAAATCTTTTATCCCAGATCAAACATGGAATCCCACGGTTGAATTGGAGCATCCTGACGCTCCTATTGCAGCTGCAATTGCATCTATGAACGCTGAAAAACCCCAAAAATTAATTTCTGATCTGAGGAAGTGTGTAGTTACTGACCCTGATACGAACATAACCTACGGGGTATTCAGAGGGGACGGTGAACATGATGAAGAATATTCTTCGTCTGAAGCTATTGTCACGATTGCTCCTTTTGCAAACGGCGCTACGGCAAACATGCTGGTGCGCAATGAGTTCCTGAGACGAGTGTTTGAAGAAGCCGGTGTACGAGACGCTTCGGGTAAGCTCAAGCCTGTTGTTGGTATCGTGAGTCCGGGTCGGCTTGTGGCGATGGAAAATTGGCAAGGCATGAGAAGTCAGGAGAGCTGGAGAGACCTGAGAAGCCTCGGCAACGAAAGCAGCAATTACCGATTGTCAGCCGACGAACGACGTCAGGTACGGAGAGGCGATCTCGGACCGGTCGCAAGAGAGATGCTTACCACAGTTAGTCGGCGCGACTTTGGACGAGTCTCCCTGTTCGGCTACTCACAGGGAGGAAACCTGGTACAGTCTGCCGTCTTGAGCGCTCCAACGGCCAACCTTGATGTGACGGGCGCGGCTATAGGCGATCCATCGAACAGTGAAGACCGTAGTCTGCTACGCCTTGGTGCAGATTTTTTCAAAACAGGATCGAAGGATCGAGCCCTCGCCTCAAGATTGGGCGGCCTCACAGCCGAACAGATGGCGCAGAGACTACGGTATGGGGATTTTCCTTCATTTATACCATCGGGTATTCTCGGAAATAACTTAGATCTCTATCAAGGCTTAGGCCGGAATACGCTGGGAGAAAATCTCCAGACAAGTATTAATAGCGGGATCACTCCCGGGCTTGTTGTGGCCTATGGTGGCGAAAGTGCTATTGCAAAACCAAACAAAATTGAACCAATACTAGCCAATTTGATTGATCCTGGCGAGATAGTAACGACAATCAAAGTCGATGGGATGAATCACAGCTGGGGTGATTATCTTCCCCTGCTGGCTAAACTTTACTTGCTCGGCGTGAAGTAAGTTTCCTCGCGGTCGAGATGCTATAGTGATGCCATGCAGGTGCTCACAACCTACCGTCTTGAACTCATCGCGGCGCTTTCTGGCGCGGTGGTGATGATCCTGGAGCTGGTCGGCGCGCGCATGATGGCGCCGTATTTTGGTACCAGTATCTACGTCTGGACGGCGATGATCGGGGTGATCCTCGGTGCGTTGTCGCTCGGCTATTGGTACGGGGGAAAATTGGCTGACCGAAGCGCGAGTAACACTGGGCTGATGTATATTCTCTCGATCGCGGCGCTGTTTGTGGCGTCATTGCTGCTATTACAGGCCAATACCTTGTCGTATATCGCTGCTCTCGGCCTCGATACGCGTATTTCAGCGATTGTCGCGGCCACTTTGCTGTTTGCGCCGGCCAGTGCGCTCCTGGGCGTCGTATCGCCCTATGTGGCAAAACTAAAGCTCTCGTCGCTCGCTCATGCCGGCAGCTCGATCGGACGGCTCTATGCGGCTGGGACGCTCGGCAGCATCGTCGGCACGTTTTTGGCGGGCTACTGGCTGATTGCGTGGTTTGGCAATTTCACGCTCGGGGTGATTGTGATGATCGCTCTCGTCGCGATCTCGTTTGTCGCCGAGCATCGGACTCGCGTGCTGACGCGGATCATCGGGGTGGTTGTCGCGAGCGGTATCTTGCTCGCCACGCAGCAGCTGACCCCTGGGATCATCGCTGACAAAGATAGCGCTTACGCCCGCTATCAGGTTTCCGAACAAGTCGACTTCCGGGGACGGGTGCGCTATCTCCTGATGGACAATGCCGGAGCACAGTCAGGCGTACTCGTGGGTAGCTACGACCAGCTACTATTTGATTACACCCAGAAATTCAAGCTACTGGCGGACGCCTACGGTTCGGCTGAGAGGGTGCTGGTCATCGGGGGTGGCGCCTATACCTTTCCGCGGGTACTTGCCCAGGAGCGCCGGGACGCCCATGTCGACGTGGTAGAGATCGACCCTGGGCTCGACGCGATTGCCGCGGACTATTTCGGGTACACGCCCGCGCCCAATCTCACCCTCATCCACGAAGACGGCCGGGTGTTTTTGAACCGCAATCAAACGCACTACCAGCTCGTCTATATCGACGCCTTTTCGTCTCTGACACCGCCCTATCAGCTGACAACAGCGCAGGCGACCCGGGCGATGCGCCAAGCGCTGACCGACGATGGCATCGTGGCGGTCAATGTCATCGGCGCGCCACGGGCAGATGATCCGTATTTCATGGCGACACTGGCGACCTACCGCTCGGTATTTCCAAGTGTCGAGGTATACCGGGTGCAGCCTCTGGCGGTGAATGCGAGGCAAAACCTCTTGTTTGTCATGGGTAACAAAAGCGCGCTTGCTCGGCTCGCTGACGCACCGCTTGGCGCTCGGGTGGAGTCGCTGCCCGAGGGCGGCACGGTGTTGACCGACGACCACGCGCCCGTCGAGCAGTTGATACAGGCCAGCGAATAATAAACAGTGATTGCCACGAGCGCTTTGCTGTATACTGAAATTACTATGGAACCAGGGAATACGGGCAATACATTGCAGCCACAGAGTGAAGTACCACTACAGGTGGCGGCTACGCCCCACGCGTCCTCTGGCGAGGCACAGGACTCTCTGAGCTGGCAAGCGTCTGAGTATGTCCATCATGAAAAACAGGGCGCGTGGTTCATGGCGCTGCTCGGAGGCGCGTTGGTCTTGCTGGCACTAGCGATCTTTGTCGTCCAATCGATCACTTTCTCGATACTTATCATCGTCATGACGATCGCGCTCGGGGTGTTCGCCGTGCGACCTCCCCGAATCATCAGCTACCAATTGTCGAGCGGCGGAATTCAGATCGACGACAAGATCGTTCGGTTCCACGATTTTCGATCCTTCGGCATCATCCAGGATGGTCCGCTCTACTCGGCGATGCTCATTCCAAACAAACGCTTCGGCCCAGCCGTCAATATCTATTTTCCGGCTGAAAACGGCGAAGAAATCGTCGACATGCTGGGCGCGTACTTGCCGATGCAACATATTGAGTTGGATTTTATTGACAAGTTGAGCCGACAACTCCGCTTCTAGCCACGACCATCACGCCAGCCAGCCTGCCACCCGTCAGAGTCGGGTGCACTGCTGGCTTCTTCGGCTCCTGCGCGCGTTTTCTTTCCAGTACTCAGTCACCGTATCTCGATACGGCTCCTTCCGTTCTTCAACAATAACGCACACATTAGCTCGAAGCGTGAAGGTCGTGCAGCACCTTGTTATCTCTGTTATCATCTGGTACAATTACCCCTGTTCTCGTGACCTTTTAGGTGGGCGAGAAGGTACATTCTATTTAGAATTTCCCGAGTAGCGAAAGCTATGAGGGATTGCGAACACGCCAGCGCTTGGACATTTGTCCTTGCGCCGGTTGTGTAAGCATTACTTATGTCGAACTCAATGAAATTGAGTTCTTGAGGGGAAGGCTCGTCACGTTCCGCGACCCCGGAACTTCATCTTTGAAAACAAGTTTTCAAGAGAAGGTTCCCTTGCGAATTGCCGACTTGGCAATTCTCACCTCCCCCGTCTGTTTCACGGAATAAATCCGCAAAACAGACTCCCCTCCCCTAAAGCTCGGCCTAACGGCCTCATGTGATTATTGTTCTAAACCAATTGAAGCGCACCGCGATTAGTGCGGTTCAATTGAAAGGAAGAATAACGACGACTGCACGAACATTTTTACCACTTGTTTGTAAAAATGTTGTGAAGTCGAAAGTAAATTCTGACGCGCACCCGTAGCTCAGCTGGATAGAGCGTCGGCTTGCGGAGCCGAAGGTCGTATGTTCGAATCATATCGGGTGTACCAAGAAAATAAGACTAGTGAAAGCTAGTCTTATTTTCTTGGTTGTTGTGAGTATGGCTCGAACATACGACCGATAGGCATAAACAGCCAGTGGCTGTTTATGGATGCAACGCTTGGCCGAGCGGAAGCCATTTGCTTGCAAATGGTGGGTCGCTTTAGCGACTGAGTGAGCAAGATAATCGTATGTTCGGCCGGATCAAAGTCGAGCACGGCTACAGACCAGTAGCGAAGAGCTCATCATATCGGTTGTAACAATGAAAGAGCCGGTCTTTGGACTGGCCTTTCATTGTTACACGTGGTTTCGAACATACAACCGACAGGTCGCCACTATGGATGCAATGATTATGCGACATTCAGGGGGTTCATCCCTAGCCTGTAGGGTCAAAATAAAACTATTAACCGTGTAGGATAAAATTGTAATAATAAAAAATGTATTGTATAAACTATCATACTTCATGAACCAATTCACTACTTTAAGCGAGGCACAGGATTTCGTCGGCAATGTCGTTGACGTGCCTATCGAGGCAAGGTCAGAGGCTATCAGACCCGGTCTAGTACTCAACAGCTCGTCGATTGATTTGGGAGGCGGAAGATTTACAAATAGTTATGATCTGGTCTTTCGTGGCGAGGACGTTCAGGCAGAAATTGTGGCTTTCGATCACCTCATGAGCGCTCATGACTTTGCCCGTAGCTCGCCGCAGCATACGGCTGTGAGCAGCGGAGGGTTCTTTTATCTGGCGGATCGAGCAAGCGCTTCGCCTCGACAGCTAGCGCTTAACCTGAGTATATCGGGTGGAGACTTGAGAAGCCTGCCTGTGTCAGATCGCGAATCTATTGTGGTAGAGCGCGGTGTAATGGGGGCTCGGACTGTAGCCGCGTTAGGCTCTCTCCTTGAACGGGAACCAACTGAATTGGTCTGGTTCTCTGACCCACTACGACACTGAAGTAAAAGCTTACAGTAACGGTAATGTGGTAATTAGGCACGAACACGATGATATTACGGGCAGTATGCGTCTACTGGACGAAAGCTCGCGCTATACACCCGAAACCGACAGCGACAGTGTTGATATTGGTTTTGTTGGAAGAGGCAGAAACAGGTTTGTAGGAGTTGCCAGGAGCACAACCGGGAGCGTGGATATCTTTGCGCACGACTTTGTCCTAAGATGCCCCCGACGATACGCAGGCGGCAACGCTGAACTTGAAGTGAATACTATAGGTAGTCTTGCGATAGCCTGTTTTGAAGGCGGAGCGTTCAGCGCTGGGCCTATGCTCAATGCTACAGATTTCAACGATCACCCCATTAATCGCGATGCTTCACTCGGCAGTCGTCCCCCCGCTCTGGATAACCCCCTCGCCCGTACGGTTTCATATAAAACAGAAGACGGTCTCAGTCATATTCGCTTGTTGGATGGTCGGCCAGGAAGTCACACTTTCACTGGCGTTACGCCCTCTGAGGCTGTGCAGCAGATACTTTCCGAAGGAAAAATTGAATGGGGTTGCTTTCTTGATTCAGGCCAAACAGCTAAAATCTGCGTCTCAAACGGGCAAAAAATTGTGAGTTACGGCAATAGACACTATATGCGATGGCCAACTGAAAGAAATCCTGTTTTCTCGTGGCGTCCAGAAACTGGGAGACCTGTCGCCAACGTACTTGCATTATAATAAGCAGATGACACAAGATAACATCCTCGCCCTGCACAAAAAATATGCTCCCAGTGAAAATGTCTATAAGCTGGTATTGACGCATTGCCGCATTGTTCGTGATATTGCCGTACAGCTTATCGACGACAACCATCTCGATCTTGACCGAGAACTTGTCGAGACTGGCGCGCTCCTCCATGATGTCGGTGTCTATCCTCTCTTTGAAGCTAGTGGGCTATTACGCAAAGACGTGCATTACATAACCCATGGTGTCGAAGGAGAGCGTATCCTCAAAGAGGAAGGTATGCCGGAGATTATCTGGCGTTTCGCAGCCCATCATACCGGAGTGGGGTTGACGAAACAGGATGTTGTTGACCAAAAATTGCCCTTGCCAATAGAAGATTACCTAGCAAAGACCGACGAGGAGTTGCTTATCATGTATGCGGATAAATTCCACTCAAAAACTACGCCTCCCTATTTCAATAGCTATGATTGGTATTCTCACGATGTCGCGAAGTTCGGAAGTGATAAAAAGGCAGAATTTGAGCGCATGGCTGCAAAATTTGGAAAACCCGATTTGCGTCCTTTGAGCCGCAAGTACTCGTTTGAGATTAGATAGGCGTTTGAGCCGTCTATTCCTCGCGGCTCTCGTCCGTAAAATGATCTTCCTGGGCGCGTTTGCGAGCCATGACTATCCAGACGATTCCACCGGCGATCATCAGGATCCCGCTGATGCCACCGAAGAGTGCGAGCAGGCGGAACTGTTGGCTCACGAGAGTTGTTTCGCTCGAGATGAGACTGCGAGCCAGCGGTTCGGTCGGGAGTGGCAGCGAGAGGATCAGTTGGCTTGCGACTAGGCAGCCGATCGCCAGCACGAGGACGACGCTCCCGGCGGTGATGAGCCCAATTCCCCGGCGCTTGAGGATCAGATACAGCGTGACGAGCCCCGCCAGCGGGAGTGTAATGAGATTGAGCGTCCAGAGGTAGCTGATGTAATCCGGTATATTGCGGGCACCGCCGAGCGTCTCGCTGCTGAGACCAACTGCTTCAGGGGTGATCTGATCGTCGATGTGTGATATCTGCTCACGGACTGGCTGCATGATGGTCTCGGTCGCCGTGGCGACGGTGGTGTATCGCGGCAAACAAGTCATCTCGCTGAGAGGCATATCGGGTGATTGCCAAGTAGTACAGATCGGAAGCTTACTGAGATTTTCGCTTAGACGCTTCTCGAGGACATTCAGGAAACGCTGCTTTTCTGTGCCCAACGAGAGTGAAAATTCGATATCAGGGCTCTTTTTGTTGAGCCACTGATAGACGGCGTCGATGACGGTATTAGTCATAGCGGTGACCTTTTGCTCCGGGAAGACCTCGCGGAGGCTGTCGATGATGTCGGTCTGCGTGAGTGGCCCGCCGAGCGTCGCGCCCTCGATAGCGCGCTTGGTCGCCCCAGGCAAGAGCGCGTCGTCACGGAGCGCTGTGTAGAATTTGCTGCGCGCCAGGATATCCTTGGTTTGTTTGACATCGAGAATCGAGTGATCGAGCACGTAATAGAGCGCACTCACTGATAGAAACACCGCCAGCAAAACAGCCAATATCCCCGTTCCGATTCCTCGCCAGATATTCATGATCCCTATTGTAGCCTACTCCTGTTAAAATAGTGTGTGATCCTATGTGGTCGACGGCGCTTGCCGACGCGGAGAGGTGTCTGAGTGGTTGAAGGTGCCGCTCTCGAAAAGCGGTGTGCGGTTCCCGTACCGGGAGTTCGAATCTCCCCCTCTCCGCCAGGAGAAGGCCCGGCAGAGTTTTAACTCTGGCGGGTTTTCTTCTTGAAGAAAGGAAGATTCGAACGGAAGAGTTCGGTGGCCAAGGCCACGCGCAGGAGTTTACTCCGAGCATGGTCGCAGGACAGTTGCCTTGGCAACCAATCCCCCTCTCCGCCAAAGAAAAATATGGATCCTCATGATCCATATTTTTCTTTGCCTGGGCGAGATCCGAACTCCCGGGCGCTGCAAAGCAGCGCAAACCGGGAGGACGGGCGCCAACGAATCGCGCGCAGCTGCTTGCAGCGAGCACGATGAGTGCGCGTTGCGAAGCAACCATCTCCTTTTCAAAATTACACGAGATAACAGGTCTAAAGTACGATCCTTTCAGGTCTCATAAGTACCCGCACCCGGCTGGTGTCGAGTGTCGGTATGGGCTATTCAGTGATGTTTTATACGGCATGCCTATTTGACAAAATAATAAAAAGCATGATAATACGAAAAGATAGCCAGCATCAACTGTAAACAGGGACATATGGTAAATGATAAATAACGGACTATTCAAGGTGGCAAAGAAACTGCTTATCGCGGTACTGCTTACAGGGGTTTTGGCTAGTCTCTTCATGCTGCAGCAAGAGACTGCCGCGGCCACGCCATGCGTTGCGACAACGTACAAGCAAGGTAGCAAGGGTACTTGTGTCAAACGAATGCAGCAGATTATTAATGCTTCTGGTGCAGCCAAAGTGACTGCCAACGGCAAGTTTACGTCGAAGACTACGTCTGCTGTCAAGGCATTTCAGAAAAAGCAAAAACTCAGCGAGAGCGGCGTAGTCGACGCCAGTACCTGGAAAGCACTTTGCACCGTCAAGGGTGCTGTACCGGCACGTATCGCTGTCGGTTGCAGCGTGAGCGCTGCCGACAAGGTAGTTGACCTCAACGTGATGACCTACAACGTCTTGGGATCGACCGCTGCTAATAGTCAGATCTTGCCGTGGAAAGTGCGTAAGTCAGGGGTGCTAGAGACGATTCGTACGAGTGGCGCAGATATCATTGGTCTGCAGGAGACGCACAAAACCGACAAGCAAGTCGAAGCGCTGTCAAAGGTGGATAGCAAAAAATATAAAGTAACTGCTATCGGTAGCTCATCAAATACGTACAAAAACCTCATCCTCTACAACAAAGAGACGCTGACGCTCAAGGAGAAAGGTACGATCAAGCTGCTCAGTGCCGGCAAATGTGGCGCTACGACCTGCAAGGTGCGACACGCTAACTGGGCGATATTCCAGCACAAGGCATCGGAGAAAGAGATATTCTTCATAAATACGCATCTGCCAAGCGAGGATGCCGGCGCACGCGCTAAAGTCGCGCAAAATCTCGTGAAAGAGATAAATAAACGCAAGGGCAATCGATTTGTTATTGTCACTGGTGACTTCAACTCAGTGGGGCTCACCGCAGCATATCCGGTCGGCATCATGGCGTCGGCTGGGTTTGTAGATTCGGGTACGCTCACGACTAATAAAATTAACGCCGCATACGATAGCTCAAACCAGTTTACTGATTACGAAAAGGAAAAGAAATCCGGCAAGCATATCGACAAGATATTTCTATCAAAGGCAAACAGCAGCGCGAGCAAGTGGAGTTTACTGCTCAACACTATAACAGTCAAAGACAAGAAATGGCCATCATCAGATCATTGGCCAGTACAGGCCGATGTTCGATTTTCCTATTGAGTAGCGAATCCATAAAAACCGCTCGTTGCATCAATAAAAAGCCACCGCTTGGGTGGGTTCATCGCCCCGCGTCCCTGGTTTGATGGGACGCGGGGCGGAGTGAGTAGGACTACTTAGCGGAGCCGTCTTCATCAGGCGGGATGCCGACGAATTGCCCAAATGTATCTTTGAGGGCACCGGCTGCTGTCGAGTACTCGTTGGGGGGTGCATTTTCGATGAGGCGCGCTTCATCGATCTTGACGCCGACGACCTTGTCTAGTGCGGTTCCGCAGAGCGTTTCGAAGTGTTCGGCCAGGCATTCCCTGGTGTCGATAGTACCCTCTTCGACGAGCACCATCGCCGCCGAGCTTGCCCTCATCTCGATGTAGTTTCGAAACTCGAGACTGGTGCCATCGCTGAGACCCCCACTGTTGACAGGATCCATGAACTCGTAGATTGCTGCCCAGATCTTTTCTTTGGTGTCGATCACATGGAACACGATGACAATCACCTCGAGGACGATGTCGTTGCCGACCTTGTCGCGTCGGGCAACTCTGACCGTCTGCTTCCTGACAGATGTCTTGCTTTGGGTGATTAACCCCTCCATATACAGCCAGGTTCCACCCTTGATCAAGATGGGCGTAGGATATCCAAAGATTTCCAGGAACCCTCTGTCGCCGTACGTGAAAACGACTAACTTGATCTTTCCTTGGTATATCGCCCAGATAGCGATATAGCCAATGATCATAAGGATCACAATAATGATCCCTACAATGCCAAGATCAACGAACTGTTGATAGTCCATCGTAGGCAGCATCATCCTCACCTCCTCAGTGTTGTCTCGGATGCTCGATGCCATATGGAGTATAGCACTTTCTATAAGAGGTGTTTTAATCATTTTCTGTATAATCAGAACATGCAAACCCCTTCCCTCTTTACGCGTATTATCAACGGCGAGATCCCCTCGCACAAAATTTATGAGGACGAGCACACTTATGCTTTTCTCGACATCCACCCCGTTCAGCCTGGGCAGGTGCTGGTGGTGCCGAAGAAACAAGTCGCGTTCGTGTGGGATCTCGAGGCCGATGACTACCAGGCGCTGATGGCGACTGTCCAGCGGGTCGCTCTGCGCCTGCGCGAGGTTTTCCCAGACAAAGACCGTGTCGGGTCGATGATCGAAGGCCTCGATGTCGTCGACCATGCCCACGTGAAGCTATTTCCGTTCTCCAAAGGCGAGTATCGGCTATTGCCCGATATGGACGCCGAGCCAGATCATGAAGAGCTGGCAGCCATCGCCGAAAAGCTCCGCATCGCATGATTCGCACCATAGCGATCGGTAAAAAGCACGAGTCGTGGGTGGCCGAGGGGATCGAACGCTATCAGAAGCGTCTCAAGAAGCCCTGGGAGATGAGCTGGGTACTTTGCCACATAACAGCCAGGACGGCCTGAGGGCGCGCGAGGAAGAGTCTGAGCGCATCATGTCACGCCTGCAGGACGATGATTTTGTGGTGCTGCTCGACGAACGTGGCACATTGCTCGATTCCCCGGCTCTTTCCGGGGCAATACTGGGGCAGCTAGATCTGTCACGATCGGTGGTTTGTATTATCGGTGGGGCGTATGGGGTGTCAGACGCTCTGACGACCCGGGCTGATCTGGTGTGGTCGCTCTCGCCCCTAGTTTTCCCGCACCAGTTAGTGCGGCTGCTCTTGGCCGAACAGCTGTACCGTGCTCAAGAGATTGCCGGTGGACGACCGTACCATCACCAGTAGTAGAGGAAAAGCTACTTTCCCGGTCTGTGTCTATTTGGTAGGGTGTTGACTCGGCAGTAGACCTATCGACTGGCTGTGTCAGGATCTGTGGAGCAGAATGTCGATAGTCTTACTACCGGGTTGACATACTGTAAAGCTTATGCTAATATACAGGCATCAGTTATGAAAATAAAAACAATCAAAATTAAAACGCTCTTGCTCGGCCTTGCCGCTTGCTTCATGAGTTTGACGGTTATCATGTCGTCTTCCCACGTCAAAGATCTGGTCAAGGACGGTTCTCATGACCCAAGCGTGATCGGCCGTACGGTCGAGCCTGTCGCCAAAGCGCTCGGTGACCTCCATAATCATACCGACAAGCAGACGCTCAAAGCGATCTCGATGGACAATCCTGTCACGGCTCGTGAACGCGAGATCAAGGCGCTCAACGATGAAAAAGAGACGCGCAACGTATTTGAACTCCTCGAAGAGATCCTGATTTTCTACCGCCTCGCCTTTGCCTTGCGCTTCTCACTCGCTGTTGCTTAAAGGCTTCTCTACCAGACAGCTAATTTCTCTGCGGTCGCTTCGACATTTTGCCGTAGGCAAAAGTCGGGTTCCGCTCCCTCCCCGCGGATCCTGTCCTCTAGGCGACCTCCCCACGAAAACTTTTGGCCAAAGCTCCAAAAGCTTGTTCGTAGGGCGCCCCTCCTCCCGGCCACCCACGGCTGGCGTGGTTTCATGACCCCTCTATCTGCTAGCTGAAAAGCGAAACGACCCCGCAGCACAGAGTGCCGGGGGCCGGTTCACCATCCGGAGGTTTCAGGCGAGAGTCACTTGGACTGTCTTGGTCGGCGGATTCTTGCCGTCCTTCGGGCAGAAGGTGTCGTCGATGCCTTGCCGCGTGATGCTCTCGCAGATCGCACAGACCGTGACATCCTGCGGCCACGCGCTTACCTGGGCGATGACGGGCTCATCGGCGAAGTAATCTTGCAGCTTCTTGGCGAAGCTTCGGACCGAGTTGATGACGGAGGCATCCTCGTAGCCGACGGGGAAGTAGTTCGCCGGCCACTGGTGGCTCATCACCTCGACTTTGCCGTATGTCTCGTCGGGTCGCACTCCCTTGATCTCTCGAGCGGGTGCGACCAAGATCTGGTCGTACGGGTACTTCGAGAACTGGCCGATCACGAAGACGTCGCCATTGTCGAACGCCTGCTCGTGCCAGAACGATGTTCCGTAGTGGTGGTCGTCGCTCTCGCTGAGAGTCCTGACTGCCGCGATCAGCTTGGAGCCCTTGACGGGCTGGGTGAATTCGACGGTGACGACCGCGAGGGGCTTGCTCATCTTGCTGCCTTCTTCCTGTTGTTGGATGGTGCCACCTCGACTGAGGTTAGCTACCTCTCGTCAAGATTATATAATATTAGCATAAATACAATAAAATGTCAATATATTGCTTATAACCACCCCAGTTATTTTGTGTTTTTTGCAACTCACTCGCCAATTCGATCCGCTCCCGAGCAGGCCAAGTCCTGGCGAGCGTCTAGCGCCGAGGACTGTCTGATCACTAGGAACTCACGCAGGTGCTTGCACCGAGTAAGTGACGCAGTGAGTAGCGAAGCGCTCCCTCTGAGAGTCGCGCCTCTCGGCGCGAGTTCCGCAGCGAGAGCAGAGTTATGGATGAGGACTGCCCGGTGAGCGGTGAGCTTGGCGGAGGCTTTGCGCAACTTTCTAGAAAGTTGCAGGGGTACTGCCTCGGTAGGTGAGGCAAACGAGTATGGTGGTTCCATAAAAAAGACTATATGACGCAATATTTTGCCAACACTAGCGGACAAAAGTACAAGTATGTACCTCGGTACCCGGGGCAAATGAGCCGGCTGTGCAAGCCAAATAAACACTAATTATCACTAATTATCACTCAGAACAGACAATTCGTTCTGAAGTCGTGACTCAAGTTCGAGCTGCTCGCCGAGCTCATCCCTCGTCTGATTCACCACCGCTGGCGGTGCGCTCCGTACATAGCCTTCGTTGTCGAGGCGGAGCTGGAGCTTGTGAACGCGTTCGCGGGTATCGGCGAGACGGGACTCGAGCTTGGTCTGGTGCTCGTAGAGGGTATCGGCGTCAATTTGGAGCCAGGCTTCCCTGTTCGGTACGGCGAGTCGGAGGCCGCTGGGCTGGTCGACGTGCGTGACGGCGGCAAGGCTAGCGAGTTGCTGGATGAGGGGAGTATTGTCCCCTATCAGGCTATCGTGTTCATAGAGAAGGGTTTGCTTGGCGCCAGGAAGTTCACGCGCCACGAAGCGGGCTTCGGTGACGAGAGATTTGAGCTGCTCAAATTCGGCTGCCGCGATGTCGCTGTATTCGACCGCCTCTGGCCATGGGGTGACGATCAGCGGGGTCATGTCTCTCTCGAGGGTCGTCCAGATAGCTTCGGTGACAAATGGGGCGAATGGATGGGCGAGCTTGAGGATGGTCTCGAGGACGTAGAGGAGCAGCGGCTGGTTGGGAGCGGTCTTGCTGGCCTCGAGGTACCAGTCGGCGACGTCGTCCCAGATCGTGTGGTAGACCATGTCGGCGGCTTCGGCGAAGCGGAATTGTTCCAGCTGTTTCTCGATCGTTGTACGAGCTACATCAATCTTCGAGAGGATCCAGTGGTCGGCGATCGTCTCTGGCGTGGCCGCCACCTCTGTTGAGGGGTCGACTTTGCCCTCGATGAACCGCGCGATGTTCCAGAGCTTGTTGCAGAAATTGCGGCCGGCGATGACTTTGTCGCGGGCAAAGGCTTGGTTTTGCCCCGCTGAGCGCGAGGCCACGATACCCATGCGCAGCGCGTCCGAGCCGTATTCGCCCACCATTTCCATCGGATTGATGACATTGCCCTTGCTCTTGCTCATCTTTTGGCTATGCTCATCGAGCACCATACCGTGGAGATAGAGGTCTTTGAACGGTCTCTTGCCGGTACGATACAGGCTCAGCATGATCATACGAGCGTCCCAGCGGTCGAGCAGGTCACTCCCGTTTTCCATCAAACTAACTGGGAAAAACCGTGACAGCTCACTTCCCTCTTCGAGAGCGTCGGTGACGATATATGGCCACTGACCAGAGCTAAACCATGTGTCAAACGTATCCTCTTCCCGCTTGTAGACACGGCCATCAACTTCGATGGTCGGCTGATCGACACGGGTGTCAAATATCCAGTCCGACGGATCGTCGACGTTTTGGAAGGCCGGGATAGGGATGCCCCACGGGATCTGGCGCGAGAGGTTCCAGTCGTACAGCTGATCGAGGTATTGGGCGAGCACTTTGCCCTTTGAAGCCGGAGTAAAGGTGATTTGGTGTGATTCGATCGCCTCTTTGGCGCGGTCTGCCAGGGGTCGGATCTTCAGGAACCACTGTTCACGGACGAATGGCTCGATGACGCTGTCGCACTTGTAGCAGTGGCCGACGCTATGAGTTATTTCTTTTTGGCCTCTGAGGATCCCCTCGGTCTCGAGGTCGGCGACGATGTTGCGGCGTGCCGTCACGACATCGGCACCGGCGTATGCCCCACCTACCTCGGGGGTGATCTTGCCGGTGAGGTCGATAACTTCGACCATCGGGAGATCGTGACGCTTGCCTATTTCGAAGTCGTTGGGGTCGTGCGCTGGGGTGATCTTGACGGCGCCAGTCCCAAACGCTGGGTCGACGTACTCGTCAGCGATGATAGGAATCGTACGGTCTGTCAGAGGAAGATGCACCATTTGACCCACCATATCCTTGTAGCGCTCATCGTCCGGGTGGACGGCGATAGCCGTGTCACCCAGCATGGTCTCCGGTCGGGTCGTAGCGACGATAATTTCTCTTGTCTGGTCGACCAACGGGTAAGCCAGTTCCCAGAGCGTCCCCGTCTCTTCACGGTGGATTACTTCGATATCAGCAAAGCTGGTCTGATGGACGGTGCAAAAATTCACCATGCGCTCACCTCTGTAGACGAGCCCTTCGTCCCAGAGTTTTTTGAAGGTCTCGTAGACGGTGTTGATCACCTTTTCGTCCAGTGTGAAGACGAGACTATCCCAGTCGGCGCTCGTACCGAGTGCACGAAGTTGGAGCTCCATGTCGCCCCGACGTTCTGCCACAAAATCCCACACTTGTCCGTATAGTTCCTCGCGGTTGTAGTCGAAGCGGCTCTTTCCCTGTTCTGAGAGGTGTTTTTCGTAGACGACCCAGGTCTCAAACCCAGCGTGATCGGCACCTGGGATATAGACTGCATCCTTCCCTCTCATGCGCTGGTATCGGATGATGATGTCCTTGAGATTCATATCGAGTGCATGGCCGATATGGAGATTGCCGTTGGCGTTTGGCGGTGGCATGACGATCGAATACGGCTCGCCTACCCCTGTTGGTTTAAAAAAGCCACCTGACTCCCAGAGGGCGTACATCGTGGTTTCATAAGCGCTAGGATCGTAAGTTTTAGGGAGTTTCATAAAAAGCGGCGATAAAGTTTTCACGTGAAAAGTTCATAGCTACCCAGGAGTATGTAAATCGTAATACTCCCTCACAGTACCTCTGCTTTTCACATGTTTATTTTCCGATACCAGAATACCATAGTTCACGGATCGTAGTCCATAGCCTACAGAGGCTATAACAACAGAGAACGTAGCAAAGACATCTAACTAAGTGTAATTATGACATTTAGCAAACATTTTCCTTGGAACTATTCACCAAGGACTATGGACGGTGACTTCCACGCGGTTTTCGTCATAGAAAGGCTCGGCGTGGCCTCGAGCTCGCGTGGGTCGCAGACGCGACCGGCCTGGAACATGTAGTATCCCAGCGTGGCGATCATGGCGCCGTTGTCGGTGCAGAGGTTCATCGGGGCGTATTCGATAGGGATGGGGAGTGCTTCACGGAGTTGTCGCCGGAGTTCTTGGTTGGCGGCTGCACCTCCGGCGATGACAACCGAAGCAGGGGTGAACTCGTGGTACGCCTTGAGAGTTTTCTCGACGAGCGTCTCAACTGCTACGCGCTGGAAAGATGCAGCAATATCTTGCTGTTGTGAGGCCGTGAGACGCGCTGCAAGCTGAAATGACGGAAAAGTGTGGTCAACACCTACCTCGCGCTGAATCGTGCGCAGGACGGCTGTTTTAAGGCCAGAAAACGAAAAATCATACGGGCGGGGCATTTTAGCCTTCGGGAGGGGGTATTTTCGAGGGTCACCGGATTCGGCGGCACGGGCGACCGATGGCCCGCCGGGGTAGGGGAGGCCGAGCATTTTGGCGACTTTGTCGAACGCTTCACCGACGGCGTCGTCCTGTGTCTGGCCGAGCATCTCGTAATCGCCGTGATCTCTAAACATGACGAGCTGCGAATGAAGCCCAGAGGTGATGAGGGCGAGACACGGGAAAGGTGGGGGAGTATCAAGTAAAAAATTAGCATACACATGACCTTCAACGTGGTGGACGGGGACGAGTGGTTTGTTTTTGAGCAGCGCCAGTGTGCGTGCTGCCATAACACCGATGAGCAGGCTACCGATCAGGCCGGGCGTGTACGTGACGGCGATGGCGTCGATATCATCCCAGCCGCTATCGCTCTCTCGCATCGCTTTTTCGATGATTGGTAGTATTGCTTCGATGTGTGAGCGGGCAGCTATCTCTGGCACGACGCCGCCAAATTCAGCATGGATGTCGATCTGCGAGCCGACGACATTGGACAATACTCGACGGCCGTCCTCGACGACACTTGCGGCAGTTTCATCACAGCTACTCTCGATTCCTAGAATTCTCATCACAACCACTGTATCATGAGGGCACAATGTCGTTGAAAAGCAAACTAGCTGGAGGGGTGCGACGAGTCCTGCCGTCAGGGGTCGTGAGCAAAGTTGAGACAAGCTATCGCAAAGCACGCGTCAAGGCGCTTTCGGCGCGTTATGGCTATCCGGCACGCAATCTCAAGATCATCGCGGTTACGGGGACAAACGGCAAGACGACCACTGCCAACTATTTGAACGAAATTCTCAAAGCTGCTGGCTACAAGATGGCGATGTTTACGACTGCGCTCATCGAGGTAGCGGGCGAGGCGCGGCTCAATGATCTCAATATGACTGTCGCCAGCACCGATCAGATGCAGCGATTCTTTCGCGATGCCAAAAACGCTACGGTGGATTTCGTCGTTCTCGAGGTGACGAGTCACTCGCTGACCCAGCACAAACTTGACGGTGTGCCGATCGAGGCCGCTATTATGACAAATTTGACCCAAGATCATCTGGATTATCACCACACGATGGAAGAGTACGCCGAAGCTAAGGGGCTGCTGTTTGCCAAAAAGCCGCGCTATATTGTCCTCAACCGCGACGATGAATGGTTTGATTTCTATAACAAATACGAGCCAACCGAGGCGAAAATCACCTACGGGGCAGGGGAGGCGGCTGAAGCGCGGATCTCCCAGGTCAAGCTCTACAAAAGAGGCTCAGAAGCCCGCGTCATGATCGACCACCAGACCAGACTTGATCTCGCGACGGCGCTACCGGGCAAATTCAACGTCTACAATATGACCGCTGCGGCCGCGACGGCGTATCTGTTTCATGTCAGTCTCGAAGACATCAGCGAGGGCATCGCCAATCTCGAGGCAATACCGGGGAGGTTTGAGCGGGTTGAGGCCGGGCAAGCCTACGACGTGATCGTGGACTATGCCCACACCCCAGACGCGCTGCAGCAATTGCTCGAGTCAGTCAAGCAACTGACTAAGCGCCGGGTGATCCTGGTGTTTGGCGCCTGTGGCGACCGTGACCAGACCAAACGGCCGATCATGGGCGAAATTGCCGCCCGTCTGGCTGACCGTATCATCGTGACGGACGAAGAGAGCTACACCGAAGACCCTACGGAGATCCGACGGATGATTATCGACGGTATCGCGAGTGCTAAGGGCGAGATGAGATGCGAAGAAATCGCTGACCGACGCCAGGCAATCGAAAAAGCCCTGTCAATCGCCCGCGCAGGCGACACCGTGCTCGTCACCGGCATGGGTCACGAACAATTCCGCATCATCAACGGCGAGAAACTGCCGTGGAATGATGGGGACGTGATCCGCGAGCTGCTAGTTTAACTTGGGCTTGTCCGGACCTGACTATCAGGCCTCTTCTAGTCTCGTTCTTTCATGCTTGCGACTGTATCCATGACGTCTTCGACACTAAGTTCGGGGTACGAACCGTCTTGGTGGTGGGTGTACTGATCCGAAAAGTATATGATTTCATCATCAGAGACCTCTCGCTTGATCGATTCGGGATCAAAGAGATTACTGATATCAAGTAGTCGTTTCGTTGCTGTATCAAGAGTGCCGTGCCGCATGTCTGCCGCTCCCTCAAGATCAATGTAGCGAGGTGAACCGGTAGAGTCGAGGGCGATATTTTTGGCCTGTGCGTCACCATGAATGATACCCTTGTTGTGGAGTTGAGCCATCCAGAATCCTGATCGTGCCATTGCTTGATTTCGTTGGCTTGGAGTGCTGCGTGGATTCCAAAGAACATTATCAAGGGAGATGACATTGTGTTCATAGCGTGTGACGTAGCCTAGGTTCCCATCGGGGTGTCTTATGAAACCAAGCGGGTCATAGGCAAGCGGCTGTCCGAACCGACGGTTTACGGCCAAGGATGCGTGCATTTCACGTATAGCTGGGATAGAGTGCACGTACTTGACGGCGACAATTTCCGTTATAGGCTTGTTGTGATGACTGTCGATATAGAGTTGACCGAAATTGACCACAGAGCGACTATTTCGACGTCCTAGCTCAAGATTAGGAATAATTGTTAAGTGAATATCGCTGTCGATATTATTAGCGGGGGTTTTAATTCCCGATACCTCTGGGGATAATAGAACTAACTCATTGACAGGCACACTTCCTAGTTTTGCCTTGAGGCGTGAGTCGGTGAAATCCCCTGCACGCTCTCTGGCGTACTTTTTACCATCTAGCACTGATATCGACGCCACCTCTTGAATGGGGGCACCATGGATCGCAAGTTCGTGTGCATGCTGAGGTGAAAAAGACAAATTAGACATTGATCTAAATCATAGCATAAAAATTACAAAAGTAAATGCCCCTACTGACGTACTACCCCAGTAGTATTAAACGAGAGGAGTGACTATGATGTTTTAACTTGAGGCTACAGAGGCCACGATACTGTAATGGTCACCGCTATAGGCCGTGAACAATTCCGTATCGTAATGGGCGAGAAGTTGCTATAGAACGACGGGCTGTGGTGCGCGATATACCCTCATAAGAGAACCCCCAGGCAGAGGAACGTACATCGACGTATCTGCCTGGGGCTAATCTGATAAGGGGTTTGTACTGGACAGGACAATGCTCTCCTCTGCTGGTTCAATCCGCACGATACCGGTGCTGCCTGTAGGCTGCGCGATGATGTAGTGGTTGATCAGGTCGATGGAAACAATGTCCAGGCGGACCACGAAGGTCTTGGCAGTGCGGCGACGGGCGCTGAGCTCATCGAGCACTTCTGTGACACGAATGTCGAGTTTGGGCGCCTCGGGACGAGTCTTCCCTTTCTCGACGCATGCAACGGCGCGCTTGGCAACCTCGAGAAATGAAGTTGCGTGAGCGGGAATGTAGGCGTACATCGCCATCTCCTCTCAGACATAGCTATCATAACATAAAATATACAAAATATAAAGTTTTATGCCGTGCCGTAATGGGTGGGGTATGTGAGCGCAGATTGCAGACCACGTTCCATAGCCGGCGCCTTGCGCAGAGCAAGCTGATCTGAGATACGGAACGTACCGTTAAAATCTTCAACTGATAGCTGTGACCAGAGTACAACATGATTGTCGTTCCCGTGCCGTTGGCTCTCATGGTTCTTATCGGCGGCAGATGATCGACTTGCTTTGATATCGACACTGACCCACTGGCCGTTATAACAGACCCAGAGGTCGATACCATGCACTTCATCATCGATGCAGCGTTTCTCATACTCTTTGGCTGTTTCTCCATATTCCCTTTCGGGACGCGAAATAACGTCGCTCACTCCGTCAATATTCCACATGCCTGAATTCACCCCCGAATCAGGACACTCCCTCTAGAATCAGTCCTTTCTCTTTCGCAACTTGTAATGAACTCTTGTAGCCGAGGATCTTCCTCGGCTTGTTGTTAATGCGTGTCAGCGCATTTACAACATCCGTTTGAGTCACTGTACTAAAGTCAGTACCTTTCGGGAAGTAGCGCCGGAGCATCTTGTTGGCGTTTTCGACGCCACCCTTCTGCCAGGAGGAGTAGGGATCAGTAAAGAAGACGGGTGTTCCCGTCTTCTTCGTGACGAACCTGTGTTGCCTGTTCTCGATACCGTTGTCTGTGGTGAGACTGCGTAGTCGCAGGTCTCTCGTCAAACGGATAACAGCGGTAGCGTACGAGCCTGGTTTCAGGCTGGGGACGAGCTGCGCTCGTACCAACCTGGTACTGCGTTCCGTGACGACCGCTAAGGCAGCCGTGCTGCCGCTGCGCTTACTGCTCACGACGGAGTCGTATTCGGCGTGTCCAATCTGCTGTCGGTCTAGAGCGGCCAGTGGCCGCTCCCAGATAGAGACACGGTCGGGGATCATGGAACGAGTGGTTGTGTTCTGCTTTCTGGGCTTCCGGTTGTAGTGCTTGCTGTGGAGGAGTGGGCAGTACTGCTGACCCCATGGACTACGCAGCCATTCGTAGATGGCTGTCTTGCTGGCATACATGCCAAGTTGTGGGTTGGCTTTGAGGTAGCCAGCTACCTCGTCAGGATTCCAGTGCTCGGTGAGCTTGAGGACAATGAACGAGCGAAGCTCGTTCTGCTCCTGAATCTTCTTACCCTGGTACTTGGCGTACTTACGGCGAACGTAGGCTTTTTGTTTGGCGCGAGACGCCTCATATCTTCCGACCACGCAGCTGTTTCGCTTTAGCTCGGCGGCAATGGTATTGGGGCTGCGCCCCAAGGCTCGGGCAATGGCCCGAGCCGAGTAGCCTTTGGCATGAAGAATATCTACCTCGCTTCGCTCGGCACCTGTGAGCTTTGATGCTTTTCTCATGATATTTATTGTCTAGCATGGGGTGTCCTGATTCAAAACGGAATGAGGG
>OFRO01000017.1_pt1 | contig 52044 bp, 77 predicted proteins | sample 1543091 | NCBI WGS metagenome assembly OFRO01 (sample SAMN07774217, study PRJEB24372) | wastewater metagenome | isolation source: Exp Tend NO 10WW | collected 2016-02
TTTTGAACCACTATCATTTGCTTTAATGCGCGTGATCTTGGGTGTTGATGATTTTGCTGGTGTCGCCACGATAGATTTCCTGCTCTCCCAATTAAATAAGTCTGCTTTCTGGCAGACTGTCAAGAGTAGTATATGCCACCTCGAGAACTTTGTCAATAACAAACGGATCGTTCTTATGGTTGCATGTCCTGGATTTTGTGATGTATACTAGCCGCATGACAAAGAAAACCCATGAGACACTAGCCAAGAGAATCGATCTTGAGCAGCGTGAAAAAGCCGTTGCTCGGTTACGCACGTTTTTGAGCCTCGAGACTGATGAGCTCCTCCAGCATCCGTTGACCGACGACGAGAAAGTAATGCTCGAGAAATGCAACGTGTGGCGCACAATGGTAGAAACAAAAGATACGCCAAATCGCCGTCTCGCGCTGGCAATGCTTGGGCTTGAAGAGGCCGTACGCGTTCTTTATGAGCAGGCGGGGTGTGATGTAACTCGGGAGAGCATAGTGATTAATAGGGATGGTGAAGAAGTACCATATCGTTTTTCTGCATCACAAGCTGGCTCTGATTTTGGGATGGCTCTCAACTGTCGATTTACCCAACCGCGGCAGCTTGATGCGCATGGTAAGCCACGCGACAGTTTGCTTCACGTGCTGCTCCCTACTGACGGGTACCTTGACGAAACGCTTGCGCATGGTGACCCTCATGAGCCGCAATTTTTTGCCTCAGAGCCAGACATTTACTCTGCGGAGTGGTCAGAGGATGAAAGAGAGTGGTTACCAAATGGCGGTGTTACCTATCGAGAGATCAGTATGAACCGTGCTTTATACGACGAGAGCGGTGCGTACATATCAGATCAAGCAGACCGGCGCCGTGATGTGTATCATCGTGATCGAGTACATTATCGACCACTCTACACAGAAGGTGCCCCAGGTATCGAACGGTATGTGTATATCACTCAAACTCTTGTAGCTCAGTACCTTGAGGCCATTGAGATAAAGTAAACGGTCATCGTCCTAGCGACGTGACATACTAAACCCAAATGTCGACCCATGGTTGAGTCGAGAGGTCATTTCGATAGTAACCCCGAGTTTCTTAGCTAGTTTCCTTGCGACGTACAAACCAAGACCCGTACCGCCCGTCTCCCTAGTACGGTAATCTTCACTCCGCCAGAACTTCTCGAATACATGTTTTTGATCTGATTTGCTCATGCCAATGCCGGTGTCCTGGACAGAAAACTTGAGTGTAGTATCGACTGCCTTGACCGATACAAGCACACTGCCCTCTTTGGTGTATTTGATTGCATTGGTAACAAAGTTTTGGAGCAGTTCCTTGAGGTAGAGCCGGCTAGCTACCACTTCTCCGAGGCCAGGATCAAGGTCAAGATTAAACTTTAGCCCCTTTGTCTCGGCTTGAGGGGCGTACTCATTGTATAAATCATGAATAAGATCACTCACATTGATAGACTCGGGCGCATCCGCGACACCACGTTCGGCACGGCTGAGGGTGCTGAGGTCGTTGACCATTTTTGCGAGAAATAGCACCTGATCATGGGCGATAGTGACATTGGTTGCAAGCGTGGCTTTTGGAATGTCCTCCCTGGTCATCATGAGCTGAACATTGCTCAGAGTACCCTCGGCGATGGTGATAGGCGTACGTAGCTCATGGCTCACTACCGAGATAAACTCGTCTCGCTCTTCCTCGAGACTTTTTTGTTTTGTTATGTCCCGCAGAATAACAATATAACCGTCGGTTTCATCGCCACTGTCGGTTCCTCTGATAGGCGAGAAAATAACCGATAGGTGGAGTGTTTCCTCTGATATGGTGGCGCTGAGGTCGTCTCTGGATATGACTCCGCGTGCGGATCGAAATGCACTCGAAAACTTGAAGCGTTTGTTATCCTTGTCGAGCAAGCGGATCACATCATCAATGTGTTTGCCGTTAAGACTTGTGTTGGTATCGAGCAAATTGAGTGTCGCGGCGTTGAATACCTGGATAACACCGTGATTGTCGGTGCTCAATATACCATCGGCAAGGTTATTGACGAGGGTCATGATACGATCACGTTGGTGGGATTCCTCAGACTGACTACGCGCTAATTCATCCCGGTCTACGCGTTGGATCGACATAATTGTCCCTGCAACATAGCCGACCAGAAGCGTACCGAGAAAGTACATGATATCGCGCGCTATGTACTCGGTCTGGTCCATAGTGAGCAAAATATCGGCGAGCATGGTGGCAAAAAGCGCCAGGATGCTCAGGTTGAGCCCATCTCTGCCCCAAAAGGTAAATGATGCGAGGAGCAGTACTACCCAGGTTGCCATAAATGGCATATCGAGTCCTGAGACAAACAGGATATAGGCAACTGAGAGCGCATGGTACAGCACAAGCCGCACGGCAGTATCAACTCGTGTTTTTGCTGGGACGAGAAACTGGTACACACTCAATATAGCCCAGCCAACAGAGATATACGCAAATGCTGTGAGATTAAACGGATGCTCGTTTTTGACGGCGCCCATCATGAGAAGTAGCCCATAAAACATCAAAATAACGGGCACCAGAAACCCAGCAAATCGGATCAGTTGCTCGGTACGCGTGTTGACATTTGGCAGGCCACCCTCGCTCATCATCCTTTAGTATAGCCATAAGCGAGACAAATGAAAAGCTTATACTGAAGGTGTCTCGCGGGCAATCTGTCGTCGATGCAATTTGTAGTGCGGATCGTGCTGGCCGACAAGCTGCCAAAATGCCTTTGAGTGGTTCATATGTCTCGTATGGCAGAGTTCGTGGATGATGACATAGTCGATGAGCTCGTCTTTTAGCTTCATCAGGCCAATGTTGAGGCTTATCGTGCCGGTTGAGCTGCAGCTACCCCACCGAGTACCGGCATGAGAAAAGCGAATCCGCTCGTAGCTACATCCAAGACGTGCTCCAAGCGTTGCTAAGCGAGTAGTCAAGTATTGTTTTGCTTCTTTGCGCAGTACTGTCACGACGGAGTCACGAATTAACTGCTGAACGGCTCTCGATTCGAGTGTATGACCAGGGGGTAAATAGACAAGCAGCTTCTTGCGCTCGATTTTTACCTTCGGGTGATCTACCATCCCTGTTTTGATAACAGCGATAGTATGAGTTTTTCCGATAATTGTGCCATCTTGGTAGGTTATTTTTTTTGGTTGCTTAGCTAGAAGTTCGCGTAAGTCACCGCGTGATGATGCCACAACGCCCCTCAGGTAGACGAGCGGCGTCATGAGGGGTGCTTTGATCGAGAGCTTGCCTGAGGTATCGACATGAATACGGACACTACGCATGCGTGACGCACGGGTCACGGTGATGTCACCAAACTCTTTATCATGAAATATGGCCATCGAGGATAGCTACCGCTTCTGGCTAATAGATGCGGGTGCGGGTTCGTCGCGAACAGCAATGACCCTTGAGGCACGTTCTTTTGTCAATCGACTAAGCACGGCTTTGACTTGCGTCGCGTAGGTGTGTTTACCACTGATGACAACAGGTGTTTCAGATGCATGCGGCGGGCTAAACTTTCGCGCAATTTCCTCATAGTCACCTGGCGTCATATCATATGCCTTGAGAGTACGATCTTGGGCTGTTTCGCTGTCAACCTGCACCCATACAATGATAGGTTTGTAGCCGTGCTTCCGCACCCATTTGCAAAACTCGGTGCGGACAGTCCTCGAATCGGTAAATCCCTCATACACGAAACTCTGACCAGTTTTGACGATTTCGTTGGCAACGATTGCAGTGATTGCCTGTAGCGACGGCGTATCTTTGGTGAAGGAAGCAAAAGCGCGGCTATCGATACATGGCATATGAAATGTCTCAGCAAACTGTTTGGCAAAAAAGCTTTTTCCACTCCCAGGAAGCCCTACCATCATGATCGCATGAGGATCAGTAAGATGTAATGATTTCATACGATTTAGTATAGCAGATTTCTCTCAGGTGTAAGCATGAGCGATATAGTTACTATATAAAGTTGACTATACTCAAAGAAAATGAGAAAATGATAGTAATATCTGTACATGATAGCGAGGAGGCATGTATGAAACTAGCAAGAGCAATTATTATTGGAGGCATCGTAGCGTTGTTGTCGCTCGTTGTGCTCGGACATCTTGAGGGTGATAATGCCCTAGCACTCAACCCGAGTGCGCGAGACTGTGACAACAATTCAATTATCTATTGCGGTGCTATTACGCCTGATGAGCTAGCCACAAAATATGCTCAAAATAAAACTGGTGATTTGCCCGCTCTGTACAGCCACTATGGGATTAGTGGAGCAATGATCAACGCAAAGTCTCAAAAACAAGGCTACGTTACAAAAGCCGGCGATGTCTACTATAACGGCAAGGTTGTTGCAAAAAAAGCCATCAGCGTGGGCCGGCAGTACAATACCGGTAGTTGGGCGGTCGGTATCGGCGGTCACACCTACTATGAGCGCTATACTGGCACACATTACGCTGCCGGAGTTGATGCAATTGCCGTTCATATTTGGTTCGATGCTAATGGCAAGTTTGTCGCCGCGGTTATGTACTCATGTGGCAATGCGCTTATCGCAACGCCTGTCGAAGTACCGACCGTCGCCTGTGACACGCTCACTGTTGAAAAGATCAGCCGTACACAATATCGTTTGACCGGCAAAGCACACGCAACTGGGGGTGCTACCATTAACGCGATTCACTATTATGCATTTGACTCAGCTAGCAAGCCAGTGGTGGGAGTAGCAGGTCCCGATGGACAGTCGACAAGCACCGTGACAATGACCATTCCTAATCCCGGAACCTATAAGCTTCAAGCGATTGCTCTCACGAGTAGGGGCAATACATCGAGCGATGGGTGTACCAAATCTGTCATTGTCGATCAAGAACCCTGCCCTATTCCGGGCAAAGAGAATTTGCCAAAGAACAGTCCGCAATGTGTTGAGGACAAGCCGGGTGTTTCGATCACAAAAATGGTCAACAATGCCGAGCATCAAACGGTCCTTGTTGGTAGTATCTATGAGTATGAGATTTCAGTAAAAAATACCGGTAATGTGCCCCTCAAAGATGTTATTGTGACCGATACGGCGCCGGCGGGGGTCGCCTTTATTTCAGCCAGTAGTGGTGAGATAAAGGGCGGCACGTGGCGCAACACGCTACCTACACTCGCTGTTGGCGAGTCACGCAGTTTCACCATTGCGGCAAAGATCGCCGCGTACAAGGCTGGTGTCATCAAGAACATTGCCTGTGTTGAAACGCCGACTGTACCTAGCGGCAATCCGGATGATTGTGACGATGCGACGGTCGAGACAGTTCGCATGATTGATGTGTGCGATTTGCGTTCACACACGATTGTTCGGATTAATGAAAAAGACTTTGATGGCGATCACATGACAAAAGATATCTCGCAATGTGAAGACCTCAAGGTCTGTCGTCTGAGCGATAAGACAGTCGTTACTATCAAGAAAAGTCAATTTGACGCTCAGCTTTACTCAAAAACGCTCAATGACTGTGTGCCTAAGCCTAAGCCTACTCCCCCCGTAACTCCACCCACCGTCGAACTTCCTCACACTGGTATCATCGACACCTTTGGTAGTAGCCTCGGACTTGGAAGCCTGGTCGGTGCAAGTTACTACTACGTTGCGAGCCGTCGGTCGGTGCGTTAGTCCGGTGTGGTAAATACAAGCAAAAAATTTGGCAGGGGAGACAGGACTCGAACCTGCAACCAACGGTTTTGGAGACCGCTACTCTACCATTGAGCCACTCCCCTGTACGAACACATATTGTACCAGAAAACCCCCAACCCCACTAGCTGAGATTTCCACAGCTTCAAAAAAGCTTAAAAATAGTCGTTATTTTCCGTACAATCTGTTGCAAAAGATACGACGCACGGCGTATACTGGTTATGAATACTTCTAATCAAAACGAGAGGGGTACGTTAGGCAGGCTGTCTAATCTATAAACATGAACATACTGATGCTAGGGTGGGAGCTTCCACCTCACTATGTCGGAGGTATGGGTGTTGTCTGTGACCAACTCACCAAACAAATGGTCGCCGATGGTGCTGATATCGAATTTGTCTTGCCTTTTAGGGCTGATTTTTCGTCTATCACGCACATGAAGGTGACGGCGGCAATAGATCAAGATGCGGAAACCTTGATGAAAAGCGGCGGTACCTACGATTCGACGAAGTTTGAGGTGATTCGAAAAGACGGATCGAGCCAGATGCGGACACTTTATGAGCAGGTCAACGCCTTTGCTCAAAACGTCGGTCACGCAGTCGATTTTGGACGATTTGATGTCATTCACGTTCACGACTGGTTGACGCTTCGTGCGGGTATCGAAGCAAAGCGCCAGAGCGGGCTCCCCCTCTTTGTGCATATTCACGCTACCGAGTACGATCGTGCAGGGGGTACAGAGGGCAACCCACTGGTACGTGAAATTGAATATATCGGGCTACACATGGCGGACCATGTCTTTGCCGTTAGTGAACGTACTAAACAGACGCTTATCGACCAGTATGATATTCCTGCCGAAAAGATTACGGTCGCACGTAATGTCATGGAAATATCACCAAAGCTTATCAATGAGTCATGTGGGACCTATCAGTACATTGAAGCGATGCGCGACGAGGGCTACAAAGTTGTGGTGAATGCAGGGCGGATGACTATCCAAAAAGGTCTGGTGTTTTTGCTCCAAACGGCACGGCAAGTGATCGATCGAAACCCGAAGACACTTTTTCTCTTTGTTGGTGGCGGCGAACAGATACCGGAGCTGCAACAGATAGCCAGTGATCTTGGCATCGCAAAAAACGTTATTTTCACGGGACGAGTTGAAGGAATCGGCAAAGCATGGCGAGACGCCTTTCGGGTATCGGATCTTTACGTCATGCCTTCTGTCTCTGAGCCTCTCGGTATGGTCCCTTACGAAGCAATCTCCTACGGTACTCCTGCGCTTGTGTCGCGACAGTCTGGTATCAGCGAAGCACTTGTCAATGTGCTCAAGGCTGATTATTGGGATACTCACCGCATGGCCGATCAGATAATAGCTGTTCTCACCCACCAATCGCTCCACGATACCTTGCTCAAAAATGCGCAGGAGGAGATCACGCGTCATACATGGGCCCCTGTTTCAAGCACAATCCAGAGACAGTATCACCACGTCATCAACCTCAGGAAAGGACAATCATCATGAGTCAACGAGCGATTGTGCTCTACATGCACGTACATCAACCGTTTCGTATTCGTCCCTATAGTATCTTTGACGCAGGTACTGATCATAATTATTTTGATGCTCCCGATGGGTCGCGAACCAGCAACCGCGATATCTTGCTGAAAGTTGCTGAGAAATCGTATATTCCGACGAACGAACACCTTATGCGGATGATCGAAACATATCCGGAGTTTCGTTTATCCATCTCTATTACCGGTACTATCATCGAGCAGTTTGAACGCTATGCTCCTGAGGTTTTGGAAAGTTTCCAGCGTCTGGTTGCAACAGGCCGTGTCGAAATTGTTGCCGAAACCTATTACCATAGTCTGGCTTTTTTCTACGACCGTGATGAGTTTCAGCGTCAAGTTGACATGCATCGACAGAAAATTGAGGAAGTGTTTGGAGTGACACCAACTGCATTCCGCAATACAGAGCTTGCCTACAATAATGATCTTGCAGCATGGGCAGACAATGCTGGGTACAAAGTAATTTTGAGCGAAGGATGGGATCCGGTGTTGGGTTGGCGTAGTCCAAACTTTGTTTATCGCCCAGCAGGTACTAGCAATATCAAGCTACTAACAAAGAATTACAAGCTAAGTGATGATATCGCCTTTCGATTTAGTAACCGCGAGTGGAGTGAGTTTCCGCTGACAGTCGATAAGTATATGGATTGGGTGAACGTGTCGTGGCGAGAGCCGCTCATCAATCTATTTATGGATTATGAGACATTTGGTGAGCATCAGTGGGCGGATAGTGGCATTTTTGAGTTTATGGAGGAGTTGCCAAAACAATGGTTAGCAAAGCATGACCATACGTTTATGACAGTAAGCGAAGCCGCTGAGGCGTTTGAGGCAGTGGATGTTGTCGATTGCCCCGAAACCATAACGTGGGCGGATACAGAGCGTGATCTGACGGCGTGGCTCGGCAATCAAATGCAGCAAGAAGCGATGAAATTTGTCTATGAACTTGGCCCAAAGGTGCTTGCTAGCGACAACCTCGAACTCATCAGCGATTGGCGTAAATTGCAGACGAGTGATAACCCGTATTATATGTGTACAAAATATTTCAAAGATGGCGATGTGCATGCCTACTTCAGTCCGTATGAATCACCCTATGATGCCTTCATGTATTATATGAATACCCTTCATGATGTGCAGGCACGGCTGAGTCAGACTGTAGAAGAGCTAAAGGTGGAAGAGACGGATGGCGAGACCAATCGTACTGAGTAATGGTGAACTCCATGTTGGTATCAATAAGTACGCGCTTGTCCATGACTTCTATTACCCGTATGTTGGGTTAGAAAACCATGCTGCAGGACGCTCGCTTCGCCACCATGTCGGCGTATGGGCGGATGGCACGATCTCATGGCTCGATGACGATACGTGGGAGTTTGACTATAGCTATCCTCACCAGGCACTTATAGGACACATCGTGGCGCGAAACCACACGCTCGGTATCATACTTGAGTTTGATGATACCGTTGATGCTGAGATGAGTGTATTTATGCGAAACGTACACATTATCAATATGCGTGAAACTGTACGTGATCTTCGACTGTTTTTTCATCAAGCGTTTGTGATAGGTGACTCACGCAGCAATACTGACACCGCTCAATATTTGCCGGATGCCGATGCGATATTGCATTATCGCGGACGCCGTGCATTTATTGTTTCGGCCCAGGACGACAACCATGCGGCCTTTGATCAGTACAGTATCGGGCTATTTGATATCGAAGGCAGAGAAGGTACCTTTCGTGATGCCGACGACGGTGAACTTAGCATGTGCCCAGTCGAGCACGGTCGAGTTGATTCAACGATACGATTTAAGCTCGACCTGCAACCGCATAGTTCGCTACGTGTACACTATTGGATTGCGTGTGGTTCGTCTACGAGAGAAGCCCTTTACATCCATCGTCAAGTGGCAAAACAAGGCATCAACGCACGGCTTGATCGCACCAACAAATGGTGGCATGAATGGCTAAAACCAGCCAAGGCTACCGCCGAAAAAATTGACGCTGCCCATCGTGATATGTTCATCAAGTCAGTGATGCTTGTCAAGTCGCATATCGATAAGCGGGGGGCGGTTATCGCTAGTACCGACACGGCCATGCTCAACTATTGGCGAGATGCCTATGGGTATTGTTGGCCGCGCGATGGGGCCTACACACTCTGGCCACTAATCCGAATGGGTTATAAAGACGAGGCTTACCGTTTCTTTGAGTTTTGTCGCCGTGGGTTGAGCCCTGGTGGCTATCTGATGCATAAGTATCGTGCCGACGGCGCACTGGGGAGTAGTTGGCATCCCTATGTCCATGAACATGGCGTGGTTGCGCCCCCAATTCAGGAGGATGAGACTGCGCTGACGCTGTTTGTATTTAGCCAATATTATCACCTTCACGAAGATGAGAATCTGCTCAAAGAGTTTTATGAACCAATGATTTTGCCAATGGCAAATTTCTTGGCATCATATATCGATACTCGGACCGGGCTTCCAAAGCCGACCTATGATCTGTGGGAGGAAACATTTATCACTTCGACATATACGACGGCCGTGGTTTATGCGGCACTTCAGGCAGCCGCCGATTTGGCTGAGAAGCGTGATGATGCGGATAGTGTTGTCGCCTGGAGGGCAGCGGCCGATGATATCCGCTCGGCTTCAGTGAAGCATTTGTACAATGCCGACGTTGGAGTGTTTCGAAAGGGTCTTGTAGTCAACGAAGCCGATGAGGTTGTATACAATGAGACAATTGACCTATCGAGCTTTTTTGGGTCATTTATGTTTGGGCTATTCGCCGTTGATAGCGATGAAGTAAGTCAATCGGCCAAAACAATCCAGCGCGTCTTTGGTCTCGATCAAGCCCATCCAGGTGTTCCTCGATATCAAAACGATAACTATCGTCGTGCCCATGCGGAGACACCAGGAAATCTTTGGTTCGTTACCTCATTGTGGATGGCCCAATATTACCTCGAGACAAGTTTACCCAACGAAGCGATGAATGTACTCAACTGGGTACGCGATTCGGCGTGGGCAACAGGCGTGATGACGGAACAACTCGACCCTCTCACACACAAAGAAGTATCGATCGCCCCCCTGACATGGAGTCAGGCTGAGTATCTGTCGACTCTCCTCGACACTATTCCCGAGGCGGCCGTATGAAGCTCGGCAAGCGACTTTCGCTCCGAACCAAGCAACTACTGCGTCACATGACGCCGAGGCACGTTGTTCGTTCACGTATTACCCGATCTACGCTACGGCGGTTTGCCGAGAAAGTTGGACTTGTCTATTTTGGTTATGTAGATCAACGTGATGATGATCATCGACTGGTCCGTGGACATACTGTTTCTTCTACTCATGCCGACGATCACTACTGTGTAGGGTCAATTCGTGGCTACGATGTTGTCTTGGTGGCTCGCAACGATACTATTCGCGCCAAACACTCACAGACGTATGAGCGCTGCCATTGGCTCATCGCTACCGTTGACCTCCATACCCGTTATGAGCTTCCTCACTTTTATATCGGACATGGGTCTCGTCGGTCAGCATTCGAAGCATCATTTGAGCAGCTGATCCCCCTGCAAATCGGTACGTTCGGAACTTACCCGCATGATTTCACCTCAAATTATACGGTCTACGGCATGGCTTCACATGCGCTGGAAATCGAACAAATTATCGTGCCGGGTGTTGCGGGCGTTATCGCATCGCACTTTCGAAGTGCCAGTATAGAAATCGAAGATAACTGCCTCTACCTCTATATCGAAAGCCAGCACCCCTCAGAAGAAGTGCTGGAAAAGCTTATATCAAACGCATTATGGCTTGCGGACACGCTCGACACGGCACTTGCGCCGCGTCTCGATGAATCTCCTAGCCCTTACGCGGCTTGACTTCGTTTCGACCCAGAGATTTCTTTGTCTCGACGTAGGTGACGTGCTTGCGGGCCTTTGGGTCGTATTTCTTGAGCGTTAGTTTATCGGGAGTATTTTGGGTATTTTTGCGTGTCACATACGTGCGATGACCCGTCAGGTCGCTGACAAGCGCAATAATCTTTCGTTTGGTATTCGTTTTCTTTGCCATAAACTTCCTTTTACCGTTGATAAAACAAATTCAGTTGTTGATTATAGCAAAATATGCTCATCTTTTCAAGATGTAGGTATCCCAGGCAGCGTTCGGCTGCCTGGGATACCTACATGACTCAGAGCCTCCCGATCTCTCGACCGAAAGGGTGTTCTCGGTCGGAGTGGAATGTTGTGCCTCTTTCGGCAATATACACTCCTTCCTCCTCGGGCTCATTCCACGAGTAGTCATCACTTCCTTCCGTGTCTACGACTGTGTCTACGGTGGAACCATTAAACATGTCAGGCATGACAGTCCTTTCTGTGAGACTATTTGAAGGATACACTATTACCTATAGTTTGTAAAGACGAGTGAAAACTCAAAATCACCGGCGCGAAGCGTAGTCATAACAGCCTGAAGCTCATCTTTTGATGCGCTTGCACAGCGTACAGCCTGCCCCTGAATCTGCGTTTTTACTTTTGGGTGAGAGTCTTTGATCAATTTCGTGATCTTTTTGGCATCATCTTGGCTCAGCCCGTCGCGAAACGGTACATCTTTCCAGGCTCGTAAGTTTGCCTCAGTCACCTTGCCGCTGAGGTCGAGGACTTTGCTGGTCATGCCGCGCTTGGCGAGCTGTTTACCGATCATATCAATGATCGTCTCGAGCTGCCACTCGTTGCTTCCTATGACCTTGAAGCCCTTTTTGTCAGTCAGCCACTCCACGGCAGCTGGTGTACCCTTAAAATCATATCGACTAGAAATCTCTCTTATGACAAGTTGCTCGACATTGTTCATCTCGGCTTTATCGTACGTGGATTCGATATCAAAACTATAGTTCGCCATTGATCCGCCTTATTCCTGCATACATTTGCAACTCCAAATACCTATACCACGATAATATCATATGCGATGGTTTAAGCAGCAACTACTTTAGTCTGCCGACAATCGTGAGCAACCGTTTGTGTTGTCACTCCGCATTGCTTTTTCAATTGGTATCATTCTGCAGTGAATTTTCTCCATACCGAGTAGTTTTGCTTTGCACATCCTGTGAAGTCCATCAAATGGTACTAGCTTATTGACGCGTGGGTTTAGCCCCAGGTCGATTGGGTATGACAGATCAGCAGTTTCTATTCTTTTGAAATGGTCGGGGTCGAGCTCGGGATTAGCCATGACTTCGTTTGGCGTTAGCGGATGCTCATCAGTGCCAAACCAATCAACGTCCAACAACCATTCAATTTGCGATAGTTCAATGTCTGTGACAGGAGCATCGATCTTCCAGATGGCCTTTTCGCTCCACTCAAACGGAAAGAAGTAGTCTTCTTGTTTTAATTTTGGCTTCATACGCGCTAACCCGTTTCTTAATATGTGGGAAATTCAATCTGGAGCCACGACTGGGATTTGAACCCAGGACCCCGTCCTTACCATGGACGTGCTCTACCAACTGAGCTATCGCGGCATATTATTTGTCCTAAAAAAGTGTACCACTTATAGAGAGAAAGTTCCAGTATTGCTCGACTCTAGTTTGCATAATCTTGCACTTCCGAGACACTTGTTTCGAATGCGCGGTGCACTCTGGGGACCTATTGACCGATAATACTAACTGATCGAGCAATGATAAGCGCCAGTGTCGTAACCGAGATGAGAGCTTGTGCACTCATAAGCAGTTTGGCTTGTCGGGTCATTGGTACCGTATCGGCAGAAGCAAAGTTGATGGCATTGGTTACAGATATGTAAAGATAATCTATAAACTGGGGGCGCCATGCTTGAAATATGTGTGAGTGTATCTGCTGCGGGAACAAAAAATCTTTGTCGTACCGCGACCATCGTTTACCTGAGAACCCGGGGCTATCTATCTCCCAATACCATAACGCAAAGACAATAATATTTGTCAAAAATATCGCTATTGCTGTACCGAGCAAACGATAACCGACTAACCCAGAGTTAGTCACGAGTAGATGCAATATTGTGGCGATAGAACTGACATTTTCAACTGAAATCAGGCCGAGAAGTATAAAAGATACTATTCGGTAGGGAGCTGTGGTTAGGAGAGACGGACGGAAGATAGTGAGTGACATCAGGGCGATGAACGTCAACTCGGTTAGCATGATGAGTGTATGAGGACTGTAGGCAGTATTACCATTCATAATCCAGATTGAGGATTGCAAACCAAGAGCCGCAACAAGGGCGCTAAATGCTACAAGTAGTTCAGGGCGGGAAATATGAGGCACAGTCATAATGCTAGTATAGCACCCGGTGCCTCTCCGCCGTACCAGCAGTTCGAGTTCTGCTTCCCAGCTAAGATAGTAGCCCTATCCATGAGGGATAAGGCTACTATCATGGTACCGGAGGTAGGACTCGAACCTACGAAGGCTTGCGCCGAGAGATTTACAGTCTCTTGTCATTGCCGCTAGACGACTCCGGCATGCCGCTGTCGCTCATGAGACAAACCGGAGGTTTTTCTCATCGCGCCGGGCGCGAAATAAATTCGCGTCTCGGGCTGCTCTTTTCCTAAATGCACACACAACGCATAGGTTATGTGCACATCATGGAGCCGCTTCTCGGATTCGAACCGAGGACCCCCTCTTTACAAAAGAGGTGCTCTAACCAACTGAGCTAAAGCGGCACGTCTGTTATTGTAGCACACTCCTATTTCTTCGCCAATCTCGGCCATTGCCTTGATTTAAGTTTTTATGAGTTGGTGTAATAGCATGACAGTTCGGGCATAGAAGAATTAAATTATCCTCAGTATTATTCATAGCATTTCCGTCGATATGATCAATTTCAAGTGGAGGCTTTTTCGTCACCGGATTTATTTGCGACCAGCCACACTGCGCGCATTTTCCCGCATATTTTTTCCATAAGTAACGGACTATGTGTTGAGAAAAATTTATTGTATTTTTTCCTCTCATCCCTGATACTTTGCCACTTTTCCACGCATCAATATAAATTCTGTACTCATAATCTTTTTGACACTTATTTGAACAATAAGTACCTCGATGATTATTTAGGGTGCGGCCACAATTTACGCACAGCGTGCTGACATCGTATCTCGTCAAGATCACATCACCACTTTTCGTACTTGCTGTACTAATTTTGCAGGTGGATTTTTGCTTGCAATGGCTTTTTGGATTTTATCACGTAGTTCAACTGACTTTTCGGTCTCACCTAAGCGATCGTAGGCATCTGCAAGGATATGGTATGACTGAATACTGGGTTCAATATCTGCTGCGCGTTCGAGTGACTCAATCATTTTTTTATCATTCCCTAGCTTCTCCTGTACTTTCGCGTAGGCGATATAACGTGAGGCTAACCCGTCCTCCATAGCCAACGCTTGCTCAAAGGCAAGTGCCGCCTTGTCGTAGTGTGCTGTTTCGTAGTATATCAAGCCGACATTATGCAGGCTGCTTGCACTTGGCTCAAGACTCTGTGCGATCTCAAAACATTCGATCGCATCGGAATACGCTTGCTGTTTAGCGTAGAGGATGCCGAGACGGTTGTAGGCAGTGGCATTTCTTTCGTCGACACGTAAAATAGTCAACAACGCTTTTTCGGCTCGAAGATATTTCCGCTCCTTTAGTGACTCCTGCGCGATGTCCCACAGCCGTTCAAGTTTAATAGACAACTTTTGAGGGATGTCCGCTGCTGCCTCGATAACAGTTTGCTGGCGAGACACAGTCCAGATTCCGAGGATAAGTATAAGAAGTAGCCCTAGCATATCTTACATGTATTATACCACGAGTGAGAGGAGGTGGATACGGACGTTCCCGTTGGCGGAGATGGCACTATGCGCGGCAGCATACTGCTCGCAGCGCTCGATCAGTTCTTTTGTAGGTGCCGATGACAACGATCGTTTCATGATGATAAGTGCGCTTTGGAGCAGAGTGAGGGCAGCGACTCTATCAGTCGCATACTTATGGATCAACACTACTTTTTCGTACGCAGACCCCTGTAATAGTATACGGGCATCACCTATATTTTTTGCTTGAATAGAAAAGTACGCCGTATCCTCGACAAGCCTGGTGAGTTCACCTGGGAGACCCTCGGCCAAAAAAAGCATTTTTTGGATTGTCGACTCATCTGTTATCCCGAGAGAATTCAACAGCTGACGTGACTGAGTACGGTCAATGGGTAGTACTGTTACCTGTTGGACGCGTGACAAAACTGTGGCAAGTAACAGCTGAGGCTTGTGTGCGAGCAAGATGAACTTTATGTGCTCGTTTGGTTCCTCAAGTAGTTTTAGGAAGGCATTTTGTGCAGAATGGTTCATTGTATCGGCTTGATCGAGTATATATACCTGATCATGGGACGCAATGGTGCGTGTTTGACGATAGAGCTCGCGAATTTGTTCGACACGAATTGTTCCTTTTTCTGAGTCGGATTCACCGTCGACTGTGGTCGGTGAGATGACACCCGCAATAGCTGTACCGGCGATGTCTCGGGCGGCCGTCATAAGGCCTACTCCCGTTGGGCCCACGAGGAGGAGTCCATGAGGAGTGGTTTGCTTTAGGCGGCGAATTGCCGCCACTGTCGCGCTATTATAGACGTGATGAGAGCTCATGAGGTATCTCTGGAAATAGTTGCAAGAACTCGTCAGGAATTGGTGCGGTGAATGTTTGCCGGGTACTCGCCCTTGGCGTAATCTCTAGCTGATACGCGTGCAAAAAGAGGCGGGTGTTTGATTTGCCATATATCCTATCGCCATGGATGGGCGTCCCCAGATGAGCCATATGGACGCGCAACTGGTGGGTACGTCCCGTGCTCGGATGGAGTAGTACTAGAGACTTTCCTGCTTTCGTTGCGATAACCTCATAGTCAGTAAGTGCAGGTTTGCCATTGGGATCAACCCGAAAGGTGCTGGGGCTCGAAGGATTACGGCCGATCGGAAGATCAATAGTAGCCTTGGGATGCTTCGGTACTCCGTCCACAATAGCCAAGTAGTGCTTGTTTGCTTTTCTGTCAGAAAACTGACGCTTGAGACGCTGAAACGACTCTAGTGTCCTTGCGCCAACAATAATGCCACTTGTGTCTCTGTCGAGCCGATGGACGATACCGGGTCGATTTGTCTCGAGTCCAACTGAGCTATATCGACGGAAAAAATCAGCAACAGTGAACTCGTCAGACAGTGCACCCTTGGCGTGGGTGAGCACGCCTGAAGGCTTGTTGACGACAATGATACCATCGTCGATATACATGATAGGAAGTTCTCGAGCACTGAAGTCGCTCGCTTCAGGAAGAGACACGGCGATGTAATCTGCTTCACTCACCTCTTGACGCACATTTTTTGCTGGTATTGAGTTGACAGTGACTGCACCGGCCTTGATATGTTTCTGCCAGGTACTTCGACTCGTGTCTGGGAAGCGTTCAGCGAGGATGATGTCGAGACGTTTCTTATCGCTTTCTTGACGAAACAAATACACGTCTTTGCCCTTAAATGGTAACCCAAATGTTGTCAGCTCACTCACGGCATTTTCGAGTAACTGACCCTGAATGTTGCTATCCACGATTTTGATCTGATCTACGACGTATTGCTCGTTATCCTCGGCCGTGTCATCAAACAGCACATAGTAGCGAGTTTTTGCGAAACGAAACGAAACAAGCTGGTTTATCGGACGAGGATGGTTTGACCGAAGTTGGTCGATTTCTCGTGGTACGTTCGTCTCACCTGCAATATTAAACCGACGCAAAATTGCTAAGAGGTCTGATGAAGTTACCTTCATTATGCTCTCAAGCCTATGGCTCGCTGAACACGGAGTAGCGTGCTATTTGCAACGTCATTCATAGCTGCCTCGCTGGTTTCTAGCTTGTGGAGGATCAGCTGGTCGTCAACGCTCTGTAAGCGTTCCTGAAAACTGCGGAGGAATTCTGCCATTTCATCTGCCACAACTTGCTTGAAGTCCCCGTATCGCTGGCCCCCCTTGAACTCAGTCTCTACCGCTAGGGGTGATGTATTACGGAGAAGGGCCAGGATGTCGATCAAGTTTGCAATCCCTGGTTGGTTGACTTTGTCGTACTGAATATTGGCTTTATCGTCAGTGGTGGCGCCCATGATTTTTTTGCGCGCAACCTCAGGATCATCACTGAGAAAGATCACGCCCTTGCCTGTTTCGTCGCTTTTGCTCATTTTTTTGCTCGGATCAAGCAGGTCTTTGATACGCAACCCCTGATCTTTACCAAAGAACTCGTGCTGTTTGACAACGGATTCTGGTATGACAAAAAGCTCCTGGTTGAATTTGTTATTCAACCGCTCAGCAATGTCTCTAGTAATCTCAAGGTGTTGTGTTTGGTCATCGCCGACTGGAACATATTTTGCGCCGTAGAGTAAAATATCACTTGCCATCAATACTGGATAGCAGAATAGTCCAACGTTCGCGTAATCATACTTAATTTCGTCTATAACCGAGTTGATTTTCCCGGTTGGATCAGATGACCAGTATTCATCTCCGTACCTGTCACGAGCTACTGTGATAGCTTCCAATAGTAGTTCCTTGGGATTCCTTCCGCCCTTGTCCTTATACTGTGTCATCCTATTCATCTCGCCCATACTGACAAAGTTGTTTAAGATAACAGTCAACTCACTGTGAGCTGGCACATAGCTCTGACGATACAGGTGGATCGCATCATTATCGAGTGGTAGTCCGGCTGCGACAAACACACGGGCGTTATTCATGATGCTTTCATTGAGAGTCGAGTGGTCAATTGGGGTTGTGAAACTATGAAGATCGGGGATAAAAAGATTGATATCAAACTCGCCTGAACGAGTCTTTGCCATATCGATGATCGGGAGCATCGCTCCGAAATAGTTGCCGATGTGGAGGTCGTTGTTGGCACGAATACCAGTGAGAATAACTTGCTTTGTCATATGTTACTCCTATTGTATCACTTATCAATTGTTATTTTCTCTGGGGCAGAGGCCTTAAAACCCAGATAGTTGGTCTGTTTTTTATAAGAATTCTCACCAGTCATGATGGGGACAAATCCGAGTTTTTTGTTCATCTTGAAGTTGACGAATCCATCGGCTTCTCTAGTCGTGATGTCTTTTTTGTAGATCTTGTCGACCATACGGTAGACGTCCTTTGTGACAGCACCTCGAGTGCCTCGGACAAAACGACGCAAATCATTAGTGATATGGTTTAGGAGTTCGGGCGTAATATGATCGTTTGGCACCTCGTAGCCGACGACATTAGTTACTGCGGAGGCAATATCGTTAAGGGACTTTACCTCGAGGACTGTCTTGATGTGACTGGCTCTGAGAAAGCGTCGAAGCGCAGTGTCCTCAAGATTACCGACAATAAGACAGTACGGCTGCTTGCATGTTGTTGTATGCATATCGAGCACGATATCAGGCTCGGTGGCATCGATATAGCGCAGTATCTCTCTCGCGCGCTGCTCCTCGTAGTGCGTGCCGCTACTCTGGTAGCTTCGGTTGAGGTCGGACTGAATATAGCGCTTGCGTGCGGCATAGGCGCGCGGGTTACCGATCACAAAGTCGATTGATTCAAGGAGCGCTGAATGTTGCGCAAGCAAGAATTGATATAGTTTGATACCAAGTAACTCGTTACCGTGTGTGGCTGCAATTATCAGTAACTTCATCTCTCATACTCCTCTTTGACCCGAGCAGCCACTACGAGCGCATGACGCACGCTCTGGAGTGCTGGGAATTGTTCTTTTAATGATACTCCACCTTTTGTCGCGGGTCTATCTGCAGGATCATTGCCTTGAAACAACCCTGCTTCGCTATATCGGTTCATATGATATGTTACATTGCCTCGTAGCGATGCGTGGGGTTGAGCCGCGGCAAGTGCCATCAATTCATGATCATCATCGAGCGGCGCAAGTGATGAGGTCACATGACGCATCATACGCAGTATCGCGGGGTTTCGCGTGTAGGTTGTCAGATAGAGGGGTTTTTCATTTGCAACGAGTCGTGTTAGTAAGTCAGTTGCAATCCCGAGTCCTTGATACTCTGGGTGAACAACTCGCCCCGCAAGCTCAATCGCTTTACCGCCAAAGATGTCTCCGGGCCATCGAAAATGCGATGAGCTGGTTTGAGTCATATAGTGTGGCGATAAAATCAGATGAATAGATATGACTAATAGTGTCTTTAAGCATCGCGGGAGTATCACCTTGACCAAAGCCCCGACCCGCCAAGTGTGCAATAGCGACATGTTCTTTATCCGATAATTGATTCGAGTTTTTTTGTACGTATTCCATGATAGTTTATTCCTTTCATACCAATTAAAAAAGTCGCCAGTGGCGACCAACAATATTTTTTTGAAATAATTAACTAGAGATCGCCACGTGAAGTGTCGGTATACCAATATGAGCTGCTAGTTATATGTCTCATAGCTTCATTATACTACTTCATTAAGCTTGTGTCAATATCCACCAAAGAACCACCCTCAGAGGTGGTTCTTTTTGATAAAACAAGAGACTACTAGCGCTTTGAGTATTGCTCGCGTTTGCGGGCACTGCGAAGGCCGTATTTCTTGCGTTCCTTTTCGCGAGGATCGCGCTTCATGAAGCCGGCTTTTTTGAGAACACTACGGAGATCCGGTGCACCGACAGTGATCGCTTTTGCGATGGCAACTTTGATCGCGTCAACTTGTCCGCTGAGGCCGCCGCCGCTTACTTTGATGGTCACGTCGAAATCCTGTTGTTTACCGGCTACTGCAAGTGGATCAGTTACTTCTGCCATCATTGCTTTGTTGCCGCTCAGGTACTCAAGAGCTGGTTTATCGTTGATAACGATAGCTCCTTTGCCCTTTACAAGCCGTGCGCGCGCTGTTGCGCTTTTACGGCGACCGAGGCCATAGTCATATTTCTTGGTTTCAGCCATTATTGTACCTCAACTTTCTCTGGTTTTTGCGCCTCATGGGTGTGCTCGCTTCCACTAAACACACGCAGTCGCGCCATACGTTCAGGAGAGAGCTTATTCTTGGGGAGCATGCCACGGACGGCATTCTCGATAATCCTCTCGGGAAACTTTTCACGAACTTCCTTGAGCTGTGCATCTTTGATACCACCGGGGAAACCACTGTGACGATAGTAAATCTTATCAGTCTCTTTTTCGCCAGTGACAACAGTGTCTTTGGCGTTGATGACGATTACGTAGTCGCCACCGTCAACGTGGGGCGTATAGGTGGGTTTGTACTTGCCAATGAGGTACTTTGCCACTTCTGTTGCAACACGTCCCAATGGTGCAGACGTAGCATCGATCAGAATCCATCGCCTCGTGACATCAGCAGGTTTTTGGATAAAGGTTTTCATTTATTTTGCCTCCTTTTCAGGTTTTGGCATGGCTTTGAGCGTGTCAACAAACTCGATTGAGGCCATTTGTGTGCCGTCGCCGACGCGAAGTCGTGTGCGGGAGACGCGGACGTGACCACTTGTGCGACCGCTTAACTGTGGTGCAATTTGGTCTACCAATTTGCTAGCAGCAGCTTGCGTGCTGAGACCAGCAATGACTTGACGTCGATTCGCCAGATCACCACGCTTTGCTTTGGTGATGAGTTTTTCGATATAGCGTACGAGTTCCTTGGCCTTGGGGAGGGTCGTTTCGATCTTTTCCTCCATCACCAAACTTGTGGCGAGGCCGCGGATAAGCGCACGACGCTGGTCGGTTTCGCGACCAAACTTGCGTCCTTTGTATCCGTGTCGATGCATTTAGAGCTCCAATTCTGCCAATTTATCTTTGACTTCATCGAGTGCTTTGCTACCAAAGCCCTTGAGATCACGCAAATCTTGCTCACTGAGAGTGACTAGGTCATGCACAGTACGAATCTCGTTGTTGATAAGCGCATTGGCAGTGCGAGCGCTGAGACCCAATTCCTCGATTGGCGTATTGAGCTCACCCTCGTCATCTTCCTTTTGGGTACCAAGTGCTGGTGCTGACTCAACAGTGGTGCTACCGGCAAGTGCGGTGTATTGGTTAACCAAAATCGCATTTGCTTCCTCGAAGGCAGCTTGAGGACTGATGCTTCCATCGGTCTCAATTGTAATCTCGAGTCGATTAAGGTTTGTCTCTTGTCCAACACGAGTCGCCTCAACCTTAAATCGAACGCGTGTTACCGGGCTAAACATGGCATCAATCGCAATCATATCGCTGTGGAGGCGATTTTTGCTCGATGCTTCCATATCGTAGTAGCCACGACCTGCTTCGACGACAAGATCGATGACAATCGATTTCTTAGGATCGTCAATGGTGCAGATAACATGATCGGGATTGATGACCTCAACATCTGCAGACGTCTTGATGTCACCAGCTACAACTGGGCCTGAGCCTTTTTTCTCAAGGCGAAGTTCGACAGGATCATCTGTCTCAACTTTCAGCTTGACGCCTTTGAGGTTGAGCATGATATCGACGACATCTTCTTTGACCCCAGGAATCGTCGCAAATTCATGGGTGACGCCTTCGATACGAAATGCAACGATTGCTGCACCGCGGATACTCGAAAGCAAGACGCGGCGAATGCTATTGCCTAGCGTATCGCCGTAACCAGCATGCAACGGCTCGATAACAAAACTAGCAGTATTGTCACCAGATGGCGTAACACGAGCGAGTGCTGGATTGTGAATAACTTTTGACATAGATAGTTCTCCTTACCCTTTTTAGCGTGAGTAGTACTCGACGATGAGCTGTTCGTTGATATCGGCCTCTGCTTCTTCGCGCTTTGGCAATCCAGTGACCTGGATGGTGAGTTTCTTTACATCGCCTTTGAGCCAGCTGAGCGGCACTTGGGCGGTGTTACCATAAACATCATTGATCTGAGAGAAATACCCAGACTTGGTACTTTTGGGACGCACAGTGAGCACATCGCCTGCTTTGAGACGGATCGATGGAATATCGACGCGTCGATCATTGAGGAGAAAGTGGCCGTGGCTCACAAGTTGTCTTGCGGCGCGGCGACTAGTCGCAAACCCCGCACGGTAAACGGCGTTATCGAGACGTAGTTCGAGGAACTGAAGTAGGTTTTCGCCACTGAGGCCTGGTCGCTTTGAGGCTTCACTCATGAGTTTTGCAAATTGCTTCTCCAGGAGTCCATACATACGACGAACTTTCTGCTTCTCGCGAAGTTGGGTTGCGTACATGCTTTGCTTGCCCTGACGGCCTCCGGCGTGCTGACCGGGAATACCACTTTTGCGTGCCATAATCTTGTGTGCTTTTGGATGCAGGGCGACGCCTTCTCGGCGGCTCTGCTTGACAATAGGACTTCGATCACGTGCCATATTATGCCCTCCTTGCCTTTCGTGGACGAACACCGCCATGCGGTACACCCGTCACATCTTTGATGCTATTGACTGAAATGTCGTAGTTGCCAAGGGTACGAATCGCTGCATCGCGACCGAGCCCGACACCTTTGACGAAAACATCGACTGAGGAAAGGCCATAGCCACTCTTAGCTGCCTCAGCAGCTTTTTCGGCAGCAACTTGGCTGGCGTAGGCGGTGCCTTTTTTGCTCCCGCGGAACCCACATGCTCCTGCGCTGCTGGTTGCCAAAACATTTCCCTTGTTGTCAGCAAACGTCACAATTGTATTGTTAAAGGTTGCTTGAATATGCAACTGACCGGTCGGAACTGATCGGCGTTGCTTTTTTTTGCTGCTGGCGGTCTTGCCAGTGACTGCTGTCTCTGCCATATCTTTGCTCCTTCCTGATTAGGTCTTACTTGCTGCTTTAGGTTGTGCGCCACCAACTGCTACTGCTCTACCCTTACGAGTTCGTGCGTTCGTACGAGTACGTTGACCACGTGTGGGGAGGCCAGCTTTGTGCCTAAGGCCTCGATACGCGTTGATGTCTTTGAGACGCTTGATATTGTTTGTCACCTGGCGCTGGAGGTCACCCTCGGTGGTATAATCGTTGCCGATAATATCCCGAATACGTCGTTCTTCAGCCTCGGTGAGATCTTTCACCCGAGTGGTCGGCTCAATCTTAGCCGCCGCAAGGATGTCTCGAGAGTACTTGGGGCCAATGCCGTAGATATACGTCAACGCCACATGTACTTGCTTCTCTGCGGGTATAACTACCCCAGCAATTCGAGCCATGCTTAACCCTGCCTTTGCTTATTCTTAGGTTTTTTCTTGTTGATGACACGGAGACGACCTTTGCGCCGAACCAGCTGATCATCAGGGCTGATTTTTTTGACACTCGCACGAACTTTCATGAGCGTACAAATCTCCTCCAGGAAAAACCTGTATTAGAGAGAAATCAAGTGATATCGTCTCGACTTCTCGGTTATTATTTAATCACGTGCGCGGAAAACGATTCTGCCCTTTGTGAGATCATAAGGGGTTAGCTCGACTTCCACGATATCGCCCGGTACCAGACGGATATAATGCTTGCGCATCTTGCCGCTAATATGAGCGATGATACTTAGGCCGTTTTCCAATTCCACCCTAAACTGAGTATTAGGCAGTGCTTCCACCACCTTGCCTCGCAGTTTAATAACTTCTTTGGTACTCGCCATAGATATACAGCATTTTATTATACGGTATCATATGACAAAAGTAAACAGATTTAACAGAGAATCGCGGTATAGTTAGTCTACCGCAACTAAATTGATAGTTTTATTGTAGCGAATATCGTTCGTGAGTCAAGTCAAAAGAGTGAAAATACTTGACTTTTATGTAAATATAGTGTAAAATAGTACACGAATCCATTGTAGTTTGACAACCCCAACCTCCTGAAAGGATACCTGATGAGAAAGACGGGTACGAGATGGCACTACACGGGTCGCTTGCGCTTACAGCGCAAAGCGGCTGCCCAGTTCGCCGCTGCTCAGGCAGCGGCGGCTGTGCGAGCTCAGGAGGTCGTGAGCGACCTCCTAAATCCCGGCCAACGTGAGCATGGTGCGACGCTCCTCGAGCGTCTCCACCAGGAGCCGCTCGACGTGTCGGATGACTCCGGCACGATCAACCCTCGGCGTCGCGTACGCCACCGGTCTGACCGTCGTCGACGGCTGCCCGATGGCGTCATCACTAGTCGGCCCTGCGCCGCTCGCGGCCACCACCGTGGCTGCGAGTGTGCTGACTACGTCTGGGAGCCGCTTCACGCCTGAGGCGTGCTCCCAGATCACAACTACGATGGATTGGCCCCTACTGCACTCGCGGTAGGGGCCTTTCCTTTGCAGCTACTTCTGAAATATTATTTGTAATCGTCGTACGTCACCATGAGGGCGCGTGAATTGACCTGTCGCAGAGTTTCGAGCCCCACTGTCACGACGATGAGAAGACCCGTGCCTCCAATTGCTAAATTGGCGGCGTTGAGCCCTAGTTTGACAAACACATACTCAATGATGAATGGCATCACGGAGATAAAGCCGAGAGCAATAGAACCAAACAGAATTAAGCGATTGACCGTCCGTCCCAGATATTTTTCGGTCTGAATTCCCGGACGCACTCCCTCGATGAAGCCACCTTGCTTTTGCAAATTTTCAGCAATTTCATTTGAATTAAAGACGATACCAGTATAGAAGTACGTAAACAATATTACGAGGAGGAAATAGGCAGCCGGATAGATAAATACGCCCAGATCACCACTTGCAAAGGACTGGGCGTCTGGTGCTTGGAACCACTTGATAAGATCGGCGCTCAGCTGAGTATACGAGGGGTTATTGGTTGCTTTGAGAACTTGGCCTGCAAATGCAGGGAGGCTGAGAAACGCGACCGCAAAAATCACCGGGATAACACCCGCAGCAATAAGCTTGACGGGGAGGATGCTTTTGATACCGCCGTAACTCGTATTGCCAGCGACACGTTTGGCGTAGTTGATGGTGATGATCCGCTGAGCTTCATTGATCTTAACGAGGAAATACAATATAAAGAGCGATAAAAGACCGATAACAAGTGCTACCCAAAACGCCGTCGGACTCACGGGGAGATCAAACCAGCCAAAGACACTTAACTTGCCCTCCGATGTATTAAACAGTGAGGCGATGACCGTACTGAGGGTTGCTGGTAGCTGACTGATGATACCGGCAAAAATAATGAGTGAAATACCGTTACCAATACCCTGCTCAGTGATGAGCTCACCTATCCACATAAGGAGGATAGAGCCCGCGGTCATGGCGGCAACAGCGACCACCCACTCTGTTGGCGTGGTCGTGACGGTACCTGCGGTACTGCTTGCTAAAACCGTTTGGCGCAAAATATAGATGATAGCGACCGACTGAATGACCGCCAGAGGCACAGTGATGATACGCGTCCACTGGTTTATCTTGCGACGGCCTGATTCGCCGTCCTTATGGAGTTCTTCTAGTTTGGGGATCGCCTTTGTGAGCAACTGCGTGATGACGCTAGCGGTGATAAATGGACTCATACCGACCAGCACGATCGAAAGTTTACTTAGAGCGCCACCACTCATGAGGTTGAGAAAACCACCGAAGTCACTTGAACCGATGGCGGCATCAATGATACTTTTTAGCTTACTTGGCTCAGCAAGAGGCACGGGGATATGCGACATGAAACGAAACGCGACGATCAGTCCAAAGACGATCAAGAGGCGTTTTTGCATATCACGGTTTTTGAGTGATCGAAGGATAATTTTCCAATTCATACGGAGTAATTCTGCCTGTTTTCTGTGCGTTAGATGATACTACTTTACCTACAGTATACAGGACATGTTGCCGCGGTGCTAGCGGATTGTGCTGGATGCTTGTACGATATGACGATCTGTTGTATAATAAGGTTATTGATAGCATTCGTGGGCATGCTTGATCGTTGACAAGCAAGCATGTAGCCTATGGTGCTCCTATGAACTCCTAGCTCATTCGAGCTGGTGAGAAAAAGACCCTATCAACACGGGTCACGATGAGAGGAGTTGCCCCTTGCCCAAGAAGGTCAAGGATCTGTTCGGTGAAACGTTCAGTTACGAAGGAGGTGTGGTCAACTTCGGTGGACATGTGGGCATGTTCGTCGGTGACGACAACGAACCCTTCGCCGGACGTGAGGGTGAGCAGGTGGTTCCGTACCCCATTGTTCCTCCTGCCGGGCACTCGTCGAGCTGGTGAACCGAACGCTTGCCTCGAGGTACGGCCCTGAGTTGGATGGGATCGTGGTCTGTTCCCGGTTGGCGCGAAACCTCTTCCTCGAGGGGCTGATCACGCCGGCTCACCTGGCCAAGGCGATCGAAGAGAAGCTCGGGGAGGATACCGTCCTCGTCATCCCCGATGTCAACGTCGCGGGGTACGTACTGTACCTCGAGGTCGAGACGGAGCCCGATGACCTCCTCTTGTTCCCCTTCGCCATCAACCGACAGGGGGACCAGATCTAAATCGACTGAAGTTGGTGGGGACGGCGCAACAGTTTTTGCGCCGTCCCCAGGGGGGGCCACGATATTACCATCAATACATGCTTGCTTGTTGCAATACCCCATAAAGGGGTTTTATTTATATCGTTTCTACGCAGCTTGTTCGGAAGCGCGACGAAACACGAGTACTGTATCTACTTGTGCATCTCGATCTTCGCGCACAATGGGTAGGGGTAGCTCACCAGCGATCTCTTTGAGTGCTCCCGCAAGAAATAAATCTAAGTCAACTGTTCCTGAAGCAATTTGACGCCACCCTGTCTCGGAGACAACAACTTTCCCATCGAGGAAGTCTATAAGTTTCTCTGGCAAAAAGCCCTCTATTGCGCCGATAGTCTCGTCGCTCACCGTCCAACCTGCATCTCTGGCCAGATGCTCTAGGCGCCCCACCTGTGTGCCAATGAACTGCCTGCGGAGATTTCCGTACCCCTCGCGAATGGCACGTGCTAGTCGCTCACGACCAGCTTGCTCGTAGTTGCGCCGATGTTCATTCCAATCGATCGTTATTTCGGGTATGCGTGGCATCATCTGTCCTCCAGTTTAGCTACTAACAAACTATAGCATGCTTTGTCACACCATCTATAACAAAAGTATGCGCCAATACTGCGCATACTTTTGGCAAAACCAAGCGAGTTGTTGCTATTTTTTATCTGTAGCATCAGCTTCTTTGGCTGATTTTTGGATAGGTGTTGCGACTTTATCGAAACTACCACCTGCCTTTTCTATAGCAGCCACAACGCTCTTTGATGCACCCTGAGTCTTGAGAGTAATCTTGCTCCCCAGTTCGCCACGAGCGATTACCTTGACGGTATGGAACGGTGTCGCGATAAGGTTTGCTTCGTACAGAGCATAGTTATCGACAATACCCTTGAGTCCTTCAAGCCGATCAAGGTAGACAACCTGAGCTGGTGTTCGCAAACTTTTGAATCCTCGTGATTTTGGCACCGCAGTAGCGATGCCGTTTTGGCCACCTTGAAACATCGGACGCAGCTTCTTGCCAGTACGAGCATTTTGACCTTTTGTTCCGCGACCCGCTGTCTTACCGCCGCCGGCAGCAATTCCACGACCGACGCGCTTGCGATCTTTGTGCGTACTAACCTGGAGATCATTGTATTTCATTACTTAGTCTCCTTTTTTGGGGCAACTTTTTTGGCGGGAGCTTTTTTGACAGCAGGCTTATCATCAGATTGAGCAGTCTTTTTCTCTGCAAGTGCGGCCTTTCTCGCTGTCTTTTCAGTAGTGGTCAACCATTTCTCACGGGGAACAAGGCTCGAGAGTGCCTCAACAGTAGCGTAGGCAATGTTTACCTTGTTTGTGCTCCCAAGACTCTTTGAAAGCATGTTCCGGATACCGGTAACGCTGATAACCGAACGAACCACGCCGCCAGCAATGATACCAGTACCAGGTGCGGCCGGCTTGATGAGGACGCGTGCTCCTGAGAGCTTTACCTCTGTTTCATGCGGAATTGTCTCGTTGACAACCGGAATCGTGACGAGATGCTTCTTGGCGACATCGGTTGCCTTGGCGATTGCTGTTTGCACATCGCTACCTTTAGAAACACCAACGCCGATCTTATTTTTTCGGTTTCCTACGACGACAAGCGCCTTAAAACGAAACCGCCGGCCGCCGCTAACAACACGTGCCACACGGTCAATATTGATAACGACTTCTTCGAACTCTTTTGGCGCCTCTGGCGTCTGGTTGCGCCGGTCATCGCGGCGACCACCACGAGCTGGGCGTGAACCCCGTGGCGTAGTTTGTGCAGTTGTATCTGCCATCACTAAAACTCCAATCCTTCTTTACGTGCTGCATCTGCAAGTGCTCCCAGTCGGCCAGCATACTGGCGACCATTGCGGTCAAACACAACAGTGGTTATTTTTACTTTCTTAGCCTTCTTTGCAATTTCGGTACCGATACTGGCGCACTTTTCAGTCATCGTACCAGTCAGTTTGCTGCCTACTGAGGTTGCGCTCGCAAGTGTATGTTGCTTGTCGTCGTCAATTAACTGTGCGCTGACGTGCATATTGCTGATAACAACACTTAGCCGTGGTCTCTCGGCAGTACCGTGTACTTTTGCGCGAACACGACTCTTGCGGAGGCTTCGGTTAAGCAGTTTTTTTGCTAAATTAGTCATTACTTCTTCCCTGCCTTTCCAGTCTGTGTATGAGACAAACCTACGGTTTTTCTCATCGCGCGGCGCACAGGAGTAAATCCTGATGCTCCGGCTGCTCTTTTCCCTTGGGTTATAGCTAGATCAGACATTATTTCTTCCCTGCCTTTCCTGCTTTGCGGAGGATATGTTCACCAACGTATGCGATTCCCTTGCCCTTATATGGTTCGGGCTTCTTGATGGCTCGGATCTCAGCGGCTACCTGACCGACAAGTTGCTTGTCAATCCCGGTAACTTTGATTGTCATCTTATCGTTGGTGATCTGAATACCAGCGGGTGCTTTGTACTTGACCGGGTGGCTAAACCCGAGGCTCATATCGAGCTCGTTGTTGCTGGTACTCACGCGGTAGCCGACACCCTTGACCTCGAGTTGTTTCTCGAAGCCTTTGGTGACGCCCTCGACAGCATTGTTGAGGAGTGCACGCTGCAACCCATGCTGGGCCTTAGCGATGCGCTCGTCATCTTTGCGGGCGACAGTTAATTTGCCGTCCTCGTGGCTGACAGTAACGTCGGACAGATGTGGGACAGTCAACTCGCCCTTGGCGCCAGTGACCTTGATGACATCTGAATCGACTGTGATTGTCACACCCGAGGGAACAGTGATTGGTAGTTTTCCAATTCGACTCATAATTCTTTACCTTTCTTCTATTTAGATAGTTTCTTGTTTATCTCGTCAACCTTCTTGTGAAGAAGCTTGAGAGAAGAATTCGTCGCAGCCTGGATAAGTATAACCAGAAGCACGATTGGGACGATAGTGAGAACTATTGCTAAGACATCCATTATTCTATCCTTTCTAGTAAACCTTTAGGAGGACCTCTCCACCTAGTTTATTGCGCACGGCCTCGCCGCCAGTCATCACCCCCCTTGAGGTTGAGATGAGCACAATGCCGCGGCCACTCTTGACCTTTGGAATCTCACTAGCGCTGGCATAGACACGACGTCCAGGCTTGCTGACGCGGGCGATTTCATTGATAGTGCTGTTTTCGCCTTCGTTGTTGATCGTCACGACAAGTGTACCACGTGGTTTGCCATCCTCGAGCTTGACATCGACAAGGTAGCCGTTTTTGACAAGTTGCTCGGCAACGACGTGCTTGATCTTGCTGGTAGGGACACGGATTTCACGCTTGCCAACAGCGGCAGCGTTCCTGATGCGAGTCAGGAGGTCAGCGATGGGGTCGGTTGTTTGTAAACTCATGAATTGATCTCCTTTCTTTACCAACTACTCTTAGTGATACCAGGGATTTCTCCCTTGACTGCTTTTTCACGGAAATTGATACGACTCAGGCCAAAACGGCGCATAAATCCTCGGGGTCGTCCGCTCAAAACATCACGGTTTTTCCAACGAGTGGGGCTCGAGTTTCGAGGTAACTTCTGGAGGCCATCGACATCTCCCAACTCCTTGAGCTCTGCACGCTTGGCGGCGTATTTCTGAATCATTCGCTGACGCTTTGCATCTTTTGCGATCATAGATTTCTTAGCCATTTAGCGGCCTCCTTCTTTCTCAAACGGTAGTCCAAATTTCTCGAGTAACGCGCGGCTTGCTAGTTTGTTGCCTTGCTTGATGGCAAACGTGATTTGCATGCCGTGGACGAGTTGTGTTTCCTCGAAACTGAGTTCGGGGAAGATGCTCTGGTCAGTAATGCCGAGATTGTAGTTACCGCCGCGATCAAACTTGAGGCCGACGCCGTGAAAGTCGCGAACGCGCGGCAATGCGACATTGACAAAACGATCGAGGAACTCGTACATCTGTGTACCACGAAGGGTGACGTTGATGCCAACAGGCGCACCCATACCAGCACGGATCTTGAAAGTCGCAATTGATTTCTTTGCGAGACGTTCGACGGGCGCTTGGCCTGTGATGCGAGTCAGTGTATTCTTGACGGTTTCAAGCATACGCTTGTCGTCTTTTGTCTTACCTGTTCCTACGCTGACGACGATTTTCTCGAGAACTGGTACTTCATGTACGTTATCGAGCTTCAGTTCGGCTTGCAGTTCCTTGACATAGGTGTCACGGTACAAGGCTTTCAAGCGAGGAGTGTAGACAGCTTGTTTCTTGGATTCTGCCATTACTTAATCTCCTTAACTTCACATGAGACAAAACTGCGTTTTTTCTCATCGCGCAGTGCGAGCGAGTAAATCGCTCGAGACTGGCTGCTCTTTTTCCCAAAACGCATTATTTGATCTCCTTGTTCTTCTGTTGGCGAGCGACGCGCGCTTTGCCACCATCAACTTTATGTACGTAGCCGACACGGCTTGTCTTGCTCGTCTTTTCGTCGACGACAAGGGCGAGTTTGTGTAGGCTAACGGCAACATGAATGTCTTTTTTGCCACCACGCGGGTTGAGCTGACTTGGTTTGACATGTCGATGTCCGAGACCAACTCCTTCAACGAGGGCACCTTGAGCAGAGAGTGCAAGCACCTTGCCTGTAGTACCTTTTTGTGATCCGCTTATGATCTTGACGATATCACCAGTACGAATACGCTGAGCCATACTAGAGTACCTCCGGCGCAAGGCTGATGATCTTTGCGTAGCCCAGATCGCGCAGCTCGCGGGGTACGGGACCAAAGACACGGGTTGCCTTGGGGGTCTTGTCATCGTTGATAATTACTGCGGCGTTATCATCAAAGCAAATCGTGCTACCGTCGCGGCGACGGATTTGGTCGCGAGTGCGAACGACAACTGCCTTGACAACTGACTTTTTCTTGACGTTTCCGGTGGGATTGGCGTCTTTTACGCTTGCGGTAATGATATCACCAACTCTCGCATAGCGACGCCTGGAGCCACCAAGCACCTTGATACAAAGGATTTCCTTTGCACCACTGTTGTCGGTAACCTTGAGACGAGTTTCTTGTTGGATCATGCTATGCGCCCTCCTCGTCTTTCTTGTCATGGTCGAGGTCAATCTTGTCCTCGACGGCCTCGTTGACCTCAGACTTGAGTTCGATCGAGCCCTTGCTGCGCTCAACGATCTTTTCGAGTACAAATGACTTTGTCTTGCTCACTGGTCGACATTCGACAATTGTCACCTTGTCGCCTTTGTTGGCGTCGTTTTTGGGATCATGAGCAGCATAGGTACGATTTACCGTATACTGCTTGCCATAAATCGGGTGCGTCTCTCGACTTGTCACGGTGACGACAATCGTCTTGTCGGCAAGGCTTGAGGTCACCACACCGGTCAATGATTTGGCCATTTAGTTACCTTCCTTTCCTGCCAGCTCGGCTGCACGTTTGGCAGTCATGAGACGGGCGATTTCTTTACGTGTCGTACGGAGTATGCGTGGGTTGACGAGCTCTCCGGCACGGTGTGAACGGCGGCTCTCAAAGAGGTCTTGGCGCTTAGCAGCAAGCTGCTCTGTCACACTGGCGGCTGGCTTCTCTGACTTAGGGGTAGACGTTTTGGTTGTCTTTTTAGGTTCAGCCATATTATGCCTCCTCTCTCTTTACAAACCGTGTCTTGACGGGCAATTTGTGTCCTGCGAGACGCATCGCTTCGCGAGCAATCTCTTCAGTAACACCTTTCATTTCAAATAGTACGGTTCCGGTCTTGACCTTTGCGACGTAAAATTCGGGGTTGCCCTTACCACCACCCATTTTGAGGCCCAGTGGCTTACGCGTTACTGGTGTGTGCGGGAAGATGCGAATCCAGATCTTACCACCACGCTTGATGTAGCGTGTCATCGCCTGACGAGCAGACTCGATCTGGCGGCTCGTAATGCGCTCATTGTCGAGGCTTTGGAGGCCGTAGTCGCCGAAGGCAACATAGTGGCCGCGCGTCGCGACGCCATCGTTTTTGCCGATGCGAACTTTGCGATGCGGAACTTTCTTTGGCAGAAGCATTAGACGTCACTCCTTTCACCCTTGTAGACCCATACTTTGACACCGATAATACCGGTACCATTAGGGCCAAGTGCACGTGCAGTATGGAAATCAATGTCAGCGCGAAGCGTATGAAGCGGGACGGAACCCTCGATCACTTTTTCGCGACGGCTCATCTCGGCACCATTGAGTCGACCAGCGACCTCTATACGGATGCCTTTTGCGCCAGCATTCATAGCATTTTGGGCAGCCATTTTGACCGCACGGCGGAAGTTGGCGCGGCGTTCAAGCTGACGAGCGATGTTTTCTGCAACCAGCTTTGCAGCGAGCTCGGGGCGTTTAACTTCCTCGATATTGATGCGAACTGGCAAACTCGTGATTTTTTCGATATCTTTTTTGAGTTCAGTGACACCAGCACCGCCTCGGCCGATGACGACACCCGCTTTCGCAGTGTGAATTGTCACCGTGATGAGGTTTGCGCTTCGTTCTACCTCAATTAAATTGATCGTTGGTCGACTCGCAAACTTAGCTTCGATGAGTTCGCGGACCCTTGCATCCTCCACCAGCCACTTGGCAAAATCACGCTTGTTTGAACTAAACCATCGTGAACTCCAGTTTTTGTGGACTTGGAGGCGGAAGCTAATTGGGTTTACTTTTTGGCCCATTACTTCTTCTCCTCTTTCGTCTCAGCCTTTTTCTCGGCTGGTTTCTTACGAACTTTTTCGGTACCACTTACCTCGACGAGGATGTGGCTACTGCGCTTTTGAAATGGCAAGGCGCGTCCGCGTGATGCAGGCTTGAACCGTCGCATACGAGGACCGGCGGTAACGCTTAAAATGCTAATGACGAGGCTCTTGTTGTCAAGCCCGTGGTTGTTTGTAGCATTTGCTGCCGCACTCGCGATGGCCTTGCGAACCGCTAGGGCTGCACGCTTTGGTGTGTGGTCAAGGATGACCAACGCATCGGCGACAGAGCGTCCGCGGACAAGAGCGGCGACCAAGCCCATCTTTCGTGGTGTCTGGTCTATGCCCTTAATGTGCGCACGTACAGTGTATACTTGTGTCTCAGCCATTACTTCTTCTCCTTGCCCCCGTGCTTGCGGAATTTGCGAGTAGGGCTAAACTCACCGAGTTTGTGTCCTACCATGTTTTCCGTGATAAGCACCGGAACGTGCACGCGACCATTGTGTACCGCAATAGTACGACCGACCATTTCTGGTGTGATCGTGCATGCGCGCGCCCAGGTCTTGATAACTGTGCGATCGTCGAGACTCAGAGCCGCCACCTTTTTGGCAAGCTTCGTATCGACGAATGGGCCTTTTTTGAGTGATCGACTCATAGTTTACCTCTTCCTCTTAGCTTCGTGACGACTGCGGACAATCATCTTGTCGGTTGATTTACGAGTGCGGGTGCGGTAACCGAGTGTGAGCTGACCCCATGGAGTACGAGGTGCTTTACCGGTACCGTGGCGACCACCGTCACCACCACCGTGAGGGTGATCTACGGCATTTTGGACGACACCACGAACAGTTGGGCGAATGCCCTTGCGGCGCTTGCGGCCGGCGCTCCCGATCTTGATGTTTTGGTGCTGAACATTACCGACGATGCCGATGGTTGCTTCACATTCGAGGCGGAATTTGCGGACTTCACCGCTTGGCATACGTACCATTGCGTAATCACCTTCTTTCGCCATCAGCTGAGCTTTGGTGCCGGCAGCTCGAACGAGCTGAGCACCTTTGCCGACAGTAAGCTCGATTGCGTAGATCTGTGAACCGACAGGAATTTGTCCGAGAGGCATACGGTTGCTTGTCTCGATGGGTGCTTCTGCACCGGTCTTAAGCACCTTACCTTTAGACATCTGTGTATCTGCAAGGATATAGTGATACAATCCGTGCTGATCTTTGACACGAGCGATACGTGCACTACGGTTTGGGTCGTATTCAATTTCCTCGACAGTGAGCGTTAAGCCGCTCGCAAGACGATGATTGAGTAAGCGATAGTGACGACGTACGCCACCACCGCGATGGCGAACAGTAATACGTCCGGTATTGTTACGACCTGCCTGTTGCTTGGTGCTTTTGACAAGACTCTTAAGCGGCTTGCGAGTCGTAATATCACTCATATCCTGACTTGTCATACCGCGACGTGCAGGAGTAGTTGGGTTGTAGCTTTGGATAGCCATTAGTAAATACCTCCAGGTCCAAGTGGTAGACGAGTATTATCTGTGCGACGAACGTGGGCCGTATCAGGCACGCAAGTGAGGTCAAGTCCACCTGAGTCGGCAGTGGTTGCTGCCTCATCAACTCCAGCTGCAGTGTGTGCTCGATTGCCCAGGCGGGCGAGTCGCGCAGCAGCATCTGGCGATAGCTCTACACTAACCTGTTCGCGGTCAATTGTCGTGTATGGAGGAGTTTTATACATATCCATTACTTCTTCTCCTCTTTCTTCTCATCAGTGTCAAAGACCTTGATCTTGCCTTCGCTGAGAGTCACATAGGCTTTTTTGGTGTCTTGACGAGTCGTCGTACCAGGATAGCGGCGTTTGCCACGGTTGGAACGGATAGATTTGCCACTTTGAACCAGTGTCGTAACGCTTGCTACTTTTGTTTTGTCGAACTGCGCTTCGACGGCGTCCTTGATTTCCTGCTTGTTTGCATCGAGCGGTACATCAAATATATAGGTGTTTTGCACTGTAATGAGCCGATAGGCTTTTTCGGTTGCTCGTGGAGTTACAAGAGTAAGTTTCATTATTTGTCTCCTCCTGCGAGCCATGACTCAACGACCTTGAGAGCGGCTGGCGTCATAACAATTTGATCAGCATTGAGAATATAGTAGACACTCAGGTAATTTGCGCGGACGAGGAGCACCTGCTGCATATTGTTGGTTGCACGGAGCAATTCTGGAGTCTTGTCATCGACGACAAGCAAGACTTTTGCATCCTCATGAAACTTCTGTGCTGTCAGAAATGCGGCAATCTCGGCGGTTTTGCCAGTTGTCTTGATATCAGTTACAGTAATTTTCTTGTCTTGGTTGGCCAATGTCAGTGCTTGGCGAAGTGCAACAAGCTTGCTGGTTTTTGACAGCTTCAGCTTGTAATTTTCGTTGCCACTTGGGCCAAAGACGATACCACCATGGCGCCAGATCGGGTTACGCGTGCTTCCGAAGCGAGCACGACCCGTACCTTTTTGTTTCCATGGTTTTTTGCCACCACCACTCACTTCACCGCGAGTTTTGGTGGTCGCACTTGCCTTGCGGCTATTTGCAAGAAAGGCCGTATACGCGAGTTTTAGAAGCTCGTGATTTGGCACGTCAACTGCAAAGACGCTCTTAGGCAAGGTAGCTTTTGCTGGCTTTGTTTCTGCAGTAGCCATTACTTAGCACCTCCATTGATGACAATTAAGCCCTTTTTGGGGCCCGGCACAGCACCTTTGACACCAATGAGGTTGTCTGAAGCAGAGACGTAGGCAACGGTGAGGTTGCGTACTGTTACCTGCTCGGCACCCATATGACCGGCCATGCGCTTGCCTTTAAAGATTTTTTGTGGGTACATTGAGCCGATCGAACCGACTTTGCGGGTGTTACCCTTACCACCGTGAGTCTTGCGGTGCCGTTTGAAATTGTGACGTTTGATAGTACCAGCCCAGCCTTTACCTTTGCTGATACCTGTTGCGTCCACTGCATCACCGAGTGTAAACTCCGTGACATCCCAACTGTCACCAACCTTGATCTCACCGAGATCGTCGATGCGAAATTCCCGAATTTCCTTCGGGGACACTTTGGCTGATTTGACATGTCCAGCCACGGCCTTGCTCAGGTTCTTACCCTCACCATATGCCACTTGAACTGCGTTGTAGCCATCGCTTTCGATGGACTTGACCTGAGTCACAGTCACTGGGCCGGCCTGAATCAACGTGACTGGAATAGCCGCGCCGTCCTCACCGATGATTTGGGTCATACCAATTTTGGTACCGAGAAGTGCTTTCATAGCCCTCTTTGCTCCCATTTAAAATCCCCGGTGGCCAGTGGTTTCCCTCTACAGGACCTACTGATTCACACAGGAACAAGTTTGTATTACGTAATAAGTTACAATGCTCAGTCTATCAAATAGATTGAGTCGTGTCAAGAGACACAACAGAGAAAATGAAGCAAAAGCTCAAAAATTGACAAAGAGCAAATAAAGTAGTAAAAATAGTAATGTCGGATTCGCTACGCGCATGCAAAGCGAACAGTGTTCCTACTAGTGGCACAGGAGGTGTCATGCAAGTCTATTTGGTGGTCAAAGGCGGTAACCCGGTCATCGCCTTCCGTGACCGCGACAAGGCGGTGGAGTACGTCGCATCCCAAAGCGACGCGGGCAAGAACACGCTCTCAGGGCAGCAGGTCCGTGAGCTGTACGCCCAGAACGCTCGGAAGCGGTACACGCTGCGGTTCGGGCGCTACCGCATCCAGCAAATCAGGATCGGCGACCCGGAGATGATGTGGTGATGTCGCGACCCACGATGAGTCTCGGCGACCCAATCAGCGACAAGCAGGCGGCTCGGCTTGAGCGTGTCTACGAGGTCGTGCGAGGAGTAACCGGCCGCATCGACGCGCCACTCGACATGAAGAAAGGCGACCAACACTTCGTGACGGAGATCGCGAAGTACGTCATCGGCGTCGATGCCTCGTCGCTCGACCTACCGTTCGACCCTGAGGCCATCACGCCTCTCGGAGCGCACCTCAACAATCGACAGCGCCGACTCATCGGCGATGTCGTGTACATCTGGATGCGTCGGTTCACGACTGACTACCAGTACATGGTGCGACTCGTCCTGCTGTCGCGGTTCGCGCGCTTCTCGAACCCAGTTCGGATCGAAATGGCGAACCAAGCCGTCGGTCACCGTTCTAGGGACTAAGCGCTCCTCGCAGCCCGCTCCTACGTCCGCATTCTCCGGAGTCATTCCGTCGAGAGGCCCGTAGGAGGCGGGCTTTTCGATTTTTCGGAGATTATATGATATAGTATGGCACTATGACGGCAACAGGGCCGTCCCGTGTCCTAGGAGGATCTGTGAGCAGAAACCGTGTGCCGACTTGGAAAACGGTTTGGCACGATGCCCTCGCATCGCTGCGAGGCAGTGGCTACGAGATCGACGAGACCATCGTCGCCATCGTGACCGCCTGCGCGAAGTACGTCGTCGGTGAGGACTACGACCACTCGGTGGTGGACTTTGGTGACCGCGACCTGTGGGTCGACCGCGAGCACCGCCCTATCGTCGGCGCGGTGGCCGACGCCGCCGATGCGCTCGGATCTAGTCACCTGGACATCTACGAGCGGGTCGGTCACCTGTACCACCTCATCCGTCAGGACTAGGCGACATATGACGACAGTCGGGTGAGCTCTCCTGTGAGCTCCCCGTCTGTCGTCGTCCCAACTCTGTCACTAAACAGAGTTGTTTTTAATTTGCACTGTAGATAGACTTACCCGGAGAACCATTTGGCCCAAACAACTGCTCAATACTGACAAACACATACCCCTGTTTCGTGAGTGTCTCGAGGATGCGTGGAACAGCCGCGATACTCGTCTGGTGGATATCGTGCAAAATGATAATCGCACCCGGTTTTGCCCCCGCTATCACTCGGTTGTACACGATATCAGTGTTGCGATCAGCCCAATCGCGCGTATCTACCGACCACATGATTGCTGTCATCTTACGCTCGGCTAGCACGGTGTAGACCGTGTGGTTGATGGCGCCATTTGGCGGACGCATATAGGGTGTATCCTTACCAGTAACTTGCTTGATTGCATTATTTGTCTTGATCAGCTCGTCATTGATACGAGCTGGTGTCAGATAAGAAAGTGATGGATGACCCCAACTATGGTTCCCGATCGTGTTTCCAGCATCAGACGCTCGTTTCAGTACGCCGCGGTGCTTATCAATATTTTGACCGATGACAAAGAAACTTGCATGCGCATGATAACGCTGCAGCGCATCCAATATCTGGCTGGTATAGTTACTCGGCCCGTCGTCAAACGTCAAGGCAATACATTTGAGCTTTGAGCAGTCAACCTCACCCTTTTTGAGCGGTTGATATTCTGGGATTTGATCTATCGAAACAACATCAAGAAGTTTTCTGGCTTGATCGGTCTGCAAAAACAGTTGCAAGTTATCAATTGGCAATGAAACATCGATAGCACCTGCCGCTTCGCTGGCAATCACGCCTTGCCCAAATGAAAATTGAATGGTATGGGGGTTTGTAATGACAAATGATCCAAATGTGGGGTTGTCAAAAACCTTATTGACGAGGCGGTCATCATATTCGTTTGTTACCTCGAGACGAGCCATCAGTTTTTGTTTGAGGTAGAGCTTTGTCCGTGCGATACCGTCGGTGGTCTTTTCGCCGTAGAGGTCGCGGAGCGTGATTTCTTTGCCAGTTTTTAGATCAAATGTCCACGCCCTGACATCAGTTCGGGGGCTTGATCCCCCCACCTCACTTCTGCTCTGTACCAAGATTGAGATAGTGTCGGTGCCCTTGTTTGTGAGCTGGTAGGTAGCATTCAGTTTTGACATGGGGCGAGGCACGATCATACGTGCACCTTCTACATCTCTTAAGAACTGCGTTTTTCGTTCGTCGAGGTAACTACGCACACTAGCGGTTATCGTTTTGTTGTCCATTTCAGGATATTCCACCATCATCGTCATATGCCGAGACGAAGCAGAGGTAACTTTTGACTTGACTCCTTCGTAGCGTGCATCAACCCAAAAATACTGCTCATTGATGGCTTCGGTGACGGGGCGAAGCCAACTGACCACAAAAAATAATGCTGTTCCGCTGATGATAGAGACGATTATCACCAGCGCCCAGGGGAAACGCACTCGACGGGCACGTCGCCTCATAGAGCAATTCCGGCAGGGACAAAGTAGCAGAGGATGCCGACAATGATGAGTATGGCATACCATAGTTTTCTATCAAACTGGTAGGCTTCAAACCGCCTGACAATCAACATCCCAAATACCATGCCGACTGGTATTGCCCCTAACGGTATTGTTGACCACAGGACGATAGGAGTGCGGAACTTTATCCAGACCGTCGCTAACAGCACATAGAGCACCAATTTTAAGAGGTATTGGCCATCCGTTTCATGTTGCTTTTCATACCCCCGCCGAGAAAAAAGGCGATTTCGGGCATACGTGCGTTGTTTGTTTCTCTCGGAAACCATACCGACAGTATAGCATAAGCGCTACTTGTGTTTTTTGGTACAGTCGTAGATAATGAAGCCCAGAATAGCATAAGCAGGACATATCTCATCATGGCCACACCAAAAAAGAAACCCGCTCCCAAGAAACGACCCGATTCCGTCAAGAAAACCGTTGTTCGTAAGGTATCCGCTTCACCGCAACCTGTCGTTCGATCGTTTAGACGTTCGCGTCCGTCTGATCCATTCTTTACCTTCCGTATGACACATCAGACACTGTATTGGTTCATCCTCTGTGCTTTGGTACTCGGTCTGGGCTTATGGGTCATCAGTATCAATGAAAAAGTGCAACGTATCTATGATCAAATTGATCAGACGAACGCTGCGTCTGATGCCATTTATGTTCCTCTTAAAGTAAAAAAATAGGTTTTTTACAACTAATTAACCAAAAACCCTTCTCAGTAATTGAGGAGGGTTTTTAGAAAAAGTCGTAACCCTAGTTACATGCGGATTTCGGCATCAACTCCAGCAGGGAGCGAGAGATTTTGCAAACTATCGATCGTCTTGGGCGTTGCGTTGGTAATATCGATCAAGCGTTTGTGGACGCGCATCTCAAAGGCTTCGCCGCCCATTTTGTAAACATGGGGGCTTTTGACGACAGTGTAGGTACTTCGGCGTGTCGGAAGCGGTACCGGTCCTGCGATTTGCGCTCCCGAACGGATTGCAGTATCGATGATTTGCTTTGCTGATTGATCGATCACCTTGTGATCATATGCTTTGAGACGAATGCGGATACGTAGTCCCTCTGCCGGTTTTGTGTCTGCCATGATCAAAATCTCCTCTCAATGGCGATGCTCCAGTAACCTCTCCTCGATTCGGTGTAGACAGCGTCTGGGCGAGTTCTCTGGTGCGATTAGTATCTAGCAAGATTATACCATAGGTATCTTGAGTTGAAAAGTGAGCGCTTGACGCCCATAGCGGTGCGACTTATAGTGAGAAACATGACTTCTTCTATTGATACCAGCCCAGACCGTGAAACACGTCCATCGTTTATGGAAACATTGGCAGCGTCGCACGTTTCAGCCATTACCGAACTCATCGAAAAGATGTTGGAGGATAAGATTGAGGTCGCGCTCTATGATGTAGCTTCCGACGCATGGTCATCAGATGAGACGCTGCGAGAGCTTTATTCATTTTTAGCCGAGCATGTGAAATCACTTGGGTTTGAGTGTTACCTGGCAGATGGCAAGAATAGAGTAGAGCTCCCTTCGCAAAATGGACATGGCGTGGTGCTACGCCAAACGATGCGCATCGGTATTCGCATTCCCCCGCATGTGTTTGAGTCACTAGGTAACTAGTTTATACCATATTTACTATTGCGTTTTCATAACCTTTATGCTACAATCATTGCAGTAGAACAAATCCTACCGGATGAATACTCGTTTTATACTTGCTAGAGAATAATTCTTGTCGTTCATCGTATAGCAACGCACAAGAAAGGTTTTTGATGCGCCCACGTACAAGTAACTCGAGACGAACGTCTCACTATTCACCTCGCTTTGCGGGGAAAAAACGCACTCCAGCAAAACGCTCAACACAAGAAATCCACGCAAGTCGTTTTATCAATAAGGCTATTGCCCCTGTCGACGAGACACCGTACACCCCTACTCACTCATTTAACGACTTTGGCTTGAATCCTCAAACGATTGCAACGCTCGGCCATATCGGGTATGAGACACCGTCACCGATTCAAGACCAGACCATCAAACCAGGACTTGCTGGCAAAGATGTGATCGGTCTTGCAAATACCGGCACTGGTAAGACTGCCGCCTTTTTGCTGCCGATTATCAATGCACTTGCCATCTCGCGTACGGTACAAGGCGCGCTCGTCCTTGCTCCCACACGTGAACTGGCCCAGCAAATAAACGACGAGTTTCGACGTTTTTCTGCAGGTCAGAAACTCTACTCTGCACTCGTCGTCGGCGGGGTCAATATGAACCGACAGATCAGGGAGGTACAGCGCGGGCCACACCTTATCGTTGGCACGCCGGGTCGTATCAATGATCTGATCGATCGAAACATCTTACGGCTTGCGAGCTGCACCACATTTGTGCTCGACGAAGCAGATCGTATGTGTGATATGGGATTTGTTCGTGATATTCGCAAGATAGAGTCAGAATTGCCACGCAAGCGCCAGACATTTTGTTTTAGCGCGACGATGACAACTGATGTCAAGGCGATCGTTGAAGAGTTTATGCATGATCCCGTCACGGTCTCTGTTATCAAAAACGAGACCAATGATCATATCGAACAAGATGTTATTCATGCTCGAGACAAGGCTCACAAGATCGAGCTGCTACTCGAACTGCTGCGTAAAGATGGCTTCGATAAGGTGATCGTGTTTTGCGACACCAAACACTTTGCGCAGCGACTTTCAGATCGGCTGTCCAAGGAGGGCTTTACTTCAGAAGCTATCCATGGCAATAAATCTCAGGGTCAGCGTGATCGAGCATTGCGTGCGTTTAAGTCAGGCAGTGTCCGCATCTTGGTGGCAACAGACGTTGCTGCACGCGGACTCGATATTCCTAACGTTTCGCATGTGATTAATTTTGATGCTCCGAAGCAATACGAGGACTATGTACACCGAATCGGTCGTACAGGCCGCGCGGGGCAGTCAGGACAAGCCCTGACTTTTGTTTCACAACCAGGGGCGTCTGCCCCAAAATCACTGACAGCACGTCATCACGAACGACCCAATAGGTCTCACTCGGTTCGTACCGAACCCACGCAAAACACCAAACCATCTCACCGTCGCCGTTTGACGGGAGGTGCTGCCGCCGAAGACCGGCTTGTCCGACTGATCGACACATTGTAGATTTTCGGGTATTTTCAGTGCTCAACTGATGTGATACTATACGGCAACATGGAGAAGCCGTCATCAATCCTTATGGTCCGTCCTCACCGCTTTGGCTATAACCGCCAAACTGCGGTCGATAACCACTACCAAACCCCTATGAGAACGGTTCGAAACGCCCGCGGCCGCACTCAGGATGAGTTTGATACCTTAGTCGGTGTGTTGACCGATCATCACGTCGATATCACAGTCGTCGACGATACGCCAACTCCTCATACGCCCGACTCGCTCTTCCCCAACAATTGGTTCAGTACTCATGGCGATGGTCAGGTTATTATCTATCCTATGAAGGCCGAGAATCGTCGCCGCGAGATAAACAAAGAGATCTTGCCAACCCTACGTGAGAAGTTCGAGGTTAGATCGGTACTCGACTTGAGTCACCATGCATAGACTGAGCGGTATCTCGAGGGAACGGGAAGTATCGTGTTTGATCACGTACATAGAGTCGCGTATGCCGGCTACTCGCAGCGTACTGATCCTGAGCTACTCGCATTTGTTTCTGAGCAACTCGGCTATATCGTTGTTGGATTTCATGCGACAGATACCGAAAACCGACCGATTTATCACACCAATGTTTTAATGGCGGTTGCTGATCGTTATGCTGTCGTCTGTTTAGAGGCGCTCCGTGAACATGCCGATGTAACACGCTTCAGAAGTCGCTTGGAAGCATCTGACAAGAGAGTGATTGAGATAACCCAAGGTCAAGTTCAACAATTTGCGGGGAATATGCTGCAGGTATGGGACCATGCAGGTAATCCTTTTCTTGTCATGTCCGAACAGGCACGACAGTCGCTTACGGAGTCTCAGCTCTCGGAATTAGAATCTTATAACCCGCTCATTTCAAGCGCCATTCCCACTATCGAGAAGCTGGGGGGCGGTAGCGTTCGTTGCATGATGGCGGAGATTTACCTCACTCCGCATCAGTGATATCATTAATATTTTTGATGTTGTGCTTGACTTTCGATCACTAGCTCAAGCTGCATTAAATTTACGAACGGAATATCATCTGCTAGAACCTGGTCCTGAAAGCTAAGGTAGGAAATATTGAGTGTATCACCTACGGCGACCTGGAAGCCTTTATTGCTCGTAGGACGTGCATTGAAACCATTGACAGTGTTAGCGTCCGTATGAACAGTCACTATGCGACCTGCACGTGTTTGTATGGTGATTTTGTCGCGACCAATCGACTGAATCACACCCGATGTTTCCTTCCACTTTGCACTATTTATGTAGTCCCCGGCTCCGTTCCGCCAAAACACGATGATATTATCGGTACTCAATGGACAGAAATCGATGGCATTGTGCGTGCAAGGTCTACTAAGAACGAGATCTTTAAACCCGTAATAATACTCTAGCGGATAGCTTAGCTGCACTAGTGCGACAAGTTTTGTATCGTCGCGAAGCGTATCGCTTGAGCATGAGACTGCCGTACAGTCATCTTGGTTTTTCTGGTCGATGTCTTGGCGAGTGACAAGAAGCACTGCTTTTGATGCATCAAGCTTGTCTATCGTCGACAGCTGTCCGTCAATAAGTATCTTGGTGTCAGATTCGACTTTTGTCGTCTGCTGATCATTGTCTGATTGTTGAAGCAAGAACTCACTGGTTGTAATCGATTGACGTGTCATCGATCTATTCTTTAACGGATTACTAACGAGTGTCATGGCTACATGGCTAACATAGCCGGGAATTGAGTGATTGATCGTACTTGAATCATTTGGCCATGTTTGCACGGCCCATTGGATGACCGCTTGTTGCTCGCAGTAGGCGCTCATCAGTCGCTGCACATCGGTGTCGCTGAGAGTCGCACCTTTTTTTAGCTTGTATTCGTAACTGAGATTACCCGGCTCGCACCCCTCTGTTTTGATTGAATATGTTTTTCGTCCGTCTCTATCAAGTGATGAGGTGACTGCTGTATGTGAACGTGTCCAGAGATACGTAATGGCATAGGCGGTCGAAGACAAAGCGCCAATTGCTAAAAGTACTACAAGTACGATAAATACCGGCCCCCGGCGGCGTAGACTAGCAAAGACGCTCCGAGATGTCTTGGTATTGATGATGCGTTTCATCACGGCGTCGGTGAATTGTTTATCGGTAGTTGCAGCGTCTGGTCGTGCCGCAATTAACATATAGTCCGATTTCATGATAACTCCTTTCGTAACTGAGCTTTCGCGCGTTTTATCCATGTCCCTACAGTACTGACAGGTACTGAGAGCTCGGCGGCAATCGTCTGATAGCGCTTTCCTTCCCAAAAGTAGGCTTCGATAACGCGCGCATATTCTGGTGGTTGTAATGCATGTACAGTATCGCGGATCTCTCTCTTTTCACTTTGAGTAAGTACAGGCAATTCTTGAGGGATCATATCTATCTCAGCAAGGTCAATCTTTTTATGACTTCTCCGTAGCTGGTCTTTCGCCAAATTTGTAGCTATCTGGTATAGCCAGGTCGAAAATGCCCCCTTAGTTTCGTTGTACGACTTGAGAGCTTGATAAGCACGGACAAATGCTTCTTGTGCGATATCCTCTGCTAGATCGCGATCCTTAACTATATTGTCACAATGAATGATGAGGCCTGTCTGATATCGATCGACAAGTGCACTATATGCCTGTGTCTCCCCATTTTTTATGAGTGTGATTAGTTTTTCTTCGTGCATTACCTTCATTATACGAAGTTACCAAGTAGATTATTTCAAAAACAAAGACGCCCCTGTTTATTGGGGCGTTTTTGTTAATTACAAGTGTAATTATTTGGTGATGTTCGTGACAACACCTGCGCCGACAGTACGGCCACCCTCGCGGATAGCGAAGTCTTGACCTTTATCCATAGCGATAGGAGCAAGCAACTTCACCTTGAAGGTTACTTGATCACCTGGCATGACCATTTCTTTGTCAGCAGGTAGTTCAACTTCACCCGTCACGTCAGTGGTGCGGAAGTAGAACTGTGGCTTGTAGCCCTTGCTAAATGGCGTGTGACGTCCACCTTCCTCTTTTTTGAGGATATAGACTTCAGCTTCAAACTCGGTGTGAGGTGTCAGAGTACCTGGTTTGACCACTACCTGACCACGCTCAATTTGCTCGCGCTCGATACCGCGAAGCAAGAGACCAGCGTTGTCGCCAGCCTGACCTTGATCGAGGTTCTTCTTGAACGCTTCGATGCCGGTAACAACTGAGGTCTGCGTATCTTTGAGTCCGACAATCTCAACTGCATCGTTGATCTTGACAACACCCTGCTCGATACGACCAGTCGCAACTGTACCACGGCCTTTGATTGAGAAGACATCTTCGATTGGCATGAGGAATGGCTTGTCGAGATCACGCTTTGGCTCATCGATGTAATCATCGAGTGCCTTGACGAGTTCCATGACGGCATCTTCGCTAGCTGCATCGCCTTCGAGAGCTTTCGTTGCACTACCTTTGATGATAGGTGCATTGTCGCCATCGTAGCCGTTCTTGGTGAGGAGCTCACGAACATCCATCTCGACGAGTTCGACGAGTTCAGGATCTGCAAGGTCCATCTTGTTGAGGAAGACAACGATCTTTGGCACACCGACCTGGTGAGCAAGTAGAACGTGCTCGCGGGTCTGTGGCAATGGGCCATCATTTGCAGCAACCACGAGGATAGCACCGTCGATCTGAGCGGCACCCGTGATCATGTTCTTGACATAGTCGGCGTGGCCTGGCATGTCAACGTGCGCATAGTGGCGCTTTTCTGACTCGTACTCCTGGTGAGAGCTCGCAATGGTGATACCACGCGCTTTCTCCTCGGGAGCGTTGTCGATTTGGTCGTAAGCGACCGGCTTGTTTGTGTCACTAGGGAGCTTTTTTGCAAGCACCGCAGTGATAGCTGCTGTCAGCGTAGTCTTACCATGGTCGACGTGACCCATAGTACCGACGTTGACGTGAGGCTTTGAACGATCAAAGTCTGCCATAAAGGTGTATTTCTCCTAATTTATTATTATTACGTATTCACGACGCGAGCCGAGGTCGTACAAAAACAAACCCGCTTTCATACAAACCAACACGCGCCGCGCGTATGGAATTGATTATAGAGGAAAATATGGGTGATGTAAAGACCCGGGAGCGACGGCAACGCGATACTATCCCGATTGTGTTTTTTAGCTTATTTTAAGCTTCGATACCATATGCTAGTAAATAGCATGAAAGAACGCAATAAACGCGCTGCGCTATACGCGGCTATCTCAATTTCACTCGTGCCCTGTTTTGGGCTTCTCACATTTCCCAGCGTAGTTTCACCTCCCTCCCTGGCACTCTATGCATCAGCAATCCTCGGGTATATCGGACTCGTCTTATTGCTGTGGATGTATGTTTTGGGTACAAAAAGCGTGATGGGGCTCTGGTTTACTGACTTGGCACCAGTACTATCAATTCACAAGTGGATCGGTAAGTACGGCGTTGTGCTAATTGCTATTCACCCCTTACTGATTACCTATAGTTACGGAAAGTCGCTGCTCTATTCGTTTATCCCAAAGCTTGACACGGTCGCTGAACGACATATTTTGCTAGGACAAATTGCATTTTGGCTTCTCATCATCATTTGGATTAGTTCAGCAGTTATCCGGGACAAACTATCATGGCGTACCTGGAAATATTTCCATTTTGTCACCTATGTGTGTCTTCCCTTTGCCCTGCTTCATGTGCTTGACTTGGGTTCTCAAGAGCAAACACACGTTCTTATAAAGGCCTACCTCCTCTTGTTGGGACTTGTCCTTCTCGCCTTTTCACTCCTGAGAATGCGGTCATTTCTCAACCTTGACCGGACTCGTTATATCGTAGTCAGCCAGGCAAAATTAACTGAATCTGACTACTCTCTTCGGCTACGTCCCCTCACTTCTCACCGTCTGACTCCAAAGCAAGGTCAATATGTGTATATAAAGCTGGGGTATCTCAGCGAAGACCACCCCTTTAGTGTTGTTCGGTATGACCAGGCCACGGACGAGATAGTGCTCGCCTACCGTGTCTTTGGCATGTACACAAAGGAACTAAAAAAGCTGCAAGTCAATTCGACCGTATTCCTGAGTGGACCCTATGGCAGCTTTATGGAAGAACTGGTCTCCGATGATACTACGCCTGTCGTGTACCTCGCGGGTGGAATCGGCATCACCCCCTTTGCCGATCGCATCATGCAGCAAGGAACTATCCGCGAACAGTGGCTTTTTGCTGCCAATCGCAGTCGCTCTTCGGCTGTTCTGATACCGACGCTTAAGTCTGCTCTCGGTGACAGGTGTATTTGTGTTTATAACTGCGAAGACGGCTCGCTCGGCGAAGGAGAGGAAGCCGGCTATATTACCGCTGAGCTCCTCAAAAAATACCTGATTTACCCGACGCGTTTCCATTATTATCTTTGTGGCCCCCCTGGCATGATAGCTGCGATGCGCAGTAACCTCGCGACGCTTACTGTACCCGAACATGCCATCCACTCAGAGAAATTCGAATGGTAATTTCGAGCAATCCTCCTCTTATTTATTGCGTACCAGTATAGTCTGGAGGCCATATTGTTTTTGCAGCACGCGTTCAAGATCTGGACGAAGAATTAGGATAGTTGCCATCGTATCGGCAATACACGCCGTAGCGGCTCGCACATATGTCGCGACAACATCGCTGTCGCTTGAATCATCACGACGGGGATCGATAATATGATGCTTGGTCTGATTGCCATCCTGCCAAACGCGCTTGAGGGTATTACTCGCCGCCAGTGCTCCTGATGTAATCTGTGTTTGGCCAATTTTTTTGGTCGAGTCGGTGGGATGCTCCAGCGCGAACTCAATCGGTGTTTCTGACTGGCAGTAGAGGTCACCGCCGCCATTGACAATAAACGCATCGATACCAAAGTCGCGCAAATGCTGCGACAAGACGTCGATTAGCCAACCTTTACCAAACCCTCCAAAATCAAGCATGACGGGTTCTGGCAAGACAATTTCATTATCCGAAACGGCAACATCACGCCAGAAGTCTCGCACGTGAAGTTGCCGCGCAGCCTTCCGCTTGCCGTAGCCGAGACGATGGAGCGTATTGCCTATCGTGATATCAAACACGCCGTCCGATGCATGGTACATCTCTCTTGCAAACTCCATCATCTTCACCATTTCAGTTGGTGGATTGATCACTTTTCCTGTCCTTAGTAATTCAGCTACTAAAGAATCATCACGAAAGCGTGAGTACCGTTTATCAAACTGGTTGACAATGTCGTCGAGATCAGCTCTTAGTTCTTGACTAAACTCCTGACCACTCAGTATCTCAAGCCACCAGTGCGTGCCGATTGCATCAAACTCATAGAGTTTACTTATGGCGCCCTCCCTCACTACTTATGCTTTTGCTTGCGCACGAATTGTGTCAATGGCATTACTAAACGCATAGGTAGTCAAGCTTGCCCCACCAATCCTACTTGGTGAGTAGCCAGCGAGTGACTGACCGGTTGCATCTGAGTTCACGTAACTGTTGAAGCTATCGATGTACATAGCCGACTCACGATCTGTGTACGAGTTGGTCGCGCTTGCAGCGGTAATTTTACCTCCCGAAATGGTGATCGTTGCCTTGATGCTATTTTGACCACCGTGCGGAACGTTGTAGCTTGAAGACGCCGTATACGTGCCATCCTTGTAGGACGTAGCAGTCGAGGAATCACCAGAAGACGTTGTGGCTGTAGTATTAGTCGTTTGAGTGTTGCTCGCTATGCTCGAATTTGTCGTTGAGACTGAGTTTGTCGCTACATACGACGGACGATCACCTCCAGACAATAGCGTCACTGCCCCATAACCGGCCGCAGCGATAAGGGCAGCTGAGCCAATAACAACAAAAATCTTGTTTTTTGTATCCATCTGTTGTTAATTACCACCTGGTTGTGCTGTTGGCACTTGTGTTGTTGGCTGATCTGTTGTCGATGATCGCATCATGCCCCGATACCTACCACCAAAATTGCTATCGCCATTGATTTGAGATCGTGGCTCCATCATACCGCCGCGACCGTTGCCATACTGCAGTGAACTTTGATGACCGATCAAATATCCGAGCAGAATACCAATGAAAAAGAATAGTGCCGTCATTGCGACTGCAATATACATTGTCCTATTTGAGCTGGATGCTACTTCGGTATGACAGTGTGCTGTGCAAACATGCGACGCGACTACTGGCGAGTCTGTTTCTTCGATAACCGTTTTCATATATTCTCCTTTTATTGACTTATGTGTTCAGTATCAAATGAATGTCTTAAACAAACCTTAAAAATGACGCGTAGGTTTGCCTACATCGTGCGTTAACGACAAAAACCACGCATAGGCATAGACCAGCCCATAGAGTTCAACCGATAGAAGCGAAATACTGTGTGTAAGATGATAGACTGCCATCAGGAGTCCCGTAGTGAGTACTGCAATGTAGCCAATATAGTGCGTCCGATCAGAAAAAGCGTCTGATATATTTTTCAGAAAGAACATCAGCGAGCAGAGCAACGTAAACTCTCCGTAGCCGAAAAAGTCATGAATATGGGGATGTTGGTCATAGGTAAACACAGCAAGCCCGATCCAGCAAAATGCAATAGAAATAAACCAATTACGGATCAACTCAGCGCCCCTGGGCATATCTATGCCATACATATCCTTTCGAACCAATATACCCATCGTCATCAGACAGATCGCTGCAACCACAAGTGAAGCGTTAAATAATGCTGCAGAGAGATAACCATGCTCGCCGAGACGACTTAGGTGAAGCTGGAGCCACAACGTATCGGGTGCTAGGAGCATACCGAGAACTATACCGGTTGTTCCCACCAAAACGAGTGCCGCTGCGGCATGAGAACTTCTGTAGTGATGTTCGGGTACTCTCATAACTTTATTGTAACAAAAAACTAATTGCCTGTTGGGCGTACTCCGTGTATCACGGAGTACGCCCAACTCGACGACCGATCAGGTGAGGCGACCGTTGGAATATCCTCCCCTCAGCGCCTCCGTTGCCCGCCAGTTGCGTAGGTAGAGTGCTGCCTGCAACATAGTGAGTCGTGCACCGAGGTTTGTCACCTCTTTCGAGGTGAGTGGCCCGTACGTGCGAAGCGTCTGTGCGCCCCACATGGCGGCAACCACGATACCGGTGCCGCGGCGCGCATCGACGGCTACCCAGCCCTGCGGAACATACCACTTGTAAGCCGGGTAAACCGGCACTCCCAGCACCGAGCTCGGTAACCCCTCGTACAGATCGTCGATGTGACCGCTCATCTTTCACCTCCCACCAACGGTTGTCGGGATAGACGGTACAAATATACAGTGTATCTACTGCAAGCTAAAACACAAGCACATGCTTTTTGCATTAAACATGGGCAGAATAGCAACTATTTATTGAGTGCGAAGGTTTTTATGATGACATCGACATCTTGCATCAAGTCAGCGTGAGCCAGTATTTGCTCAGCTGTCATCCACTTGTAATCAACATGCTCTCTTGGTTGAAGAACTACTGACGGCCTTTGGTTAACGTGTAGTTCAAAAACTGGGAAAACGACGGTCATATTGGGATACTCGATAGGAAGTTCGCCCAGCCTCCTAAATTGTGATACCTCAGACTTTATGCCCGTTTCCTCAAACAACTCTCGAGCGATCGCCTGGTCATCTGTCTCTCCGGCTTCAACTTTTCCTCCAGGTATTCCCCAGAGTGATGGATCAGTTTCCTTCTTCGTACGGAATAACATCAAAATATCAGCATTATGCCTGACAATACACCCTACAACTCTCAATACTTTCTTATCGGTCATATACGTATCCTCAATTATGTTGGTTATTGTAGCACATCTATGTTTGTTACCCTCTAGGAGCCTGCTTAACGATCTGATGAAGAATGCCCACTCGCTCTGAGATCGCCACGTCCGGCATAGTGATTGTCCGGATACCAAGTTCTTTATACAGCTGCGCCAACCGCTGGTGTATTTCCATAGCTTGTTCAATTGTCTCAAAGCGTTCGCCGTACGTGCCGACAAACTCGCATAGGATAACCGTGTCATAGGCAGCTATCTTTGCACTTTGTGCGGCACGATCCGCAATACCATCCAAGCCAGCCATCTGAGCATAGACGATGGTATCGGCTACGCCTCGATCAAAGACAGCTATAGAGTCATCAGCAACAGATTGATGCTGACGATGAGCTACCTCTAGGCATGCCCCGCAAAACTGTTCAGGATTTGCGATCAATTCATCGACGCTATAGCCCTTTTCGCCATGGTGTTCAGCCAATACGACGGACGCCGGCTCAGGAAAGGCGACAACTGTCGGATCAAAATGTGCATATGCCTCGAGGAGAGAGGTCTTGCCGGTGTGGGGACCGCCTGTGAGCACTAGTTTTACCATGATTTACTTTTTATATCATTTTATTAGTACTATTGCAATTATTTTGTCTGATGACGCTTGTATTTTATCATTGTTTGTGATATAAT